>Ga0214192_1000028_pt1 | contig 94278 bp, 151 predicted proteins | sample TroBogEpilimnion_44_FD_153030 | JGI IMG/M metagenome (GOLD analysis project Ga0214192, IMG submission 153030) | Freshwater microbial communities from Trout Bog Lake, WI - 29JUL2008 epilimnion | ecosystem: Environmental > Aquatic > Freshwater > Lake > Epilimnion/Euphotic zone | place: Trout Bog... | reverse complement strand
CGGGTGCTAGTGCCATTGGTTACGGAAATGCTGGTGGAGGTGGAGCCAACAACGGTGGTGGAGGTGGCGGTGGAGCAGGCGGTGTTGGAGGAACTGGAACTGCAGGAGTTGGAGCCAACGGCGGTGTTGGAACTTCACTCTTTACTAACTGGGGATACGCAACACAGACTGGGCAAAATGTCGGTGGAAGTTACTACTACGCTGGTGGTGGAGGCGGCGGAACAAACACGTCTCCTGGTACTTTAGGCGGTCTTGGCGGTGGTGGAGCAGGCGCATACAACAACGCTGCAGGAGTAGCATCTACTGCGGGAACAGCAAACACTGGTGGTGGTGGCGGTGGAAATAACTCTTCATACGCTGCACCTGGAGCAGCAGGCGGTTCTGGTTTAGTAATTATTCGTTACCCAATTAACTAAGGAAACCAATCATGACCCGCGCATGCAGTCCTGGTGGTCATTTTAATACAGACTTTGAGACTCAAGCTATTTCTAGCGCAGCAGCTAAGCTTAAAGTTTTGGGTCTTTCAGATAGCGAAATCGTTGTTCTTTCTAAGTAAGGTATAGTTTCCCTCCCAAGATATTAGATGGACAACTAGAGATAAACCTTTAACTAGGTCAGGTCCAAGGGTATTTTCTGATGTTCATCCATTTCACTTAGAGTGCATGGAGCAAGCTCGTGCATTTTGCCCCCATATGAAAAAAACTACAGATGATGAATTTGAAATAGGAACTTACGCTCAATTAAGGGCTAATGCTGATTTGCAGATAGCTCCATACCTGCTACCTTAGCACTCTACAAAGGGAGCGATAAATATGACGTTGATATGCGTAAATTCCAACGTGTATTCTTTGACCGCTATAATAAATTTTAGTGTAATAAAAAAGAGTAAAAGTAGTTTCGGGCGCCAAAAGAATATAAGTAAGAGATAATGGGTAAATGACCGATGCCCATAAAGAACAATTAAACTTACATTTAGTTGTATCTACTCCTGAGCATGAACCTAGAGAGTCAGACCCTCATTATCATCTCTTTAATCAAGCTAAGGCGCGGATTAAAAAAACGGGGCTATGGAAGTGCATCATTAATGATGACCTATGCTCTGGAGGCCCTGAACTCCACCACAGCCATATTGAGTTCTCACAGGTTAACTCTATGGACCCAACAAAGGTTGAGCGCGCTTTTGGAGTCCACTTTGAAAGCGATGAAGAGTTTCAAAATTGGATTGAAAGTCCAGGCAATCTAGAGGTTCTATGCACTGCTCATCACAGAACTCTCTACGGTATCCATTCAATTCCATCCCCTTTGTGGGAGACTTTTAGATATAGAAAAGCGGGCACAGAGGCTGCTGCACAGCACCTTACAAAAGACGACAAGTAAGGAATAATAAACCTATGCGCGGCTATACACAAGGAGGTCGGTTTAACTCCGACTTTGAGACCAATGACATCTTATCTGGTGTTAACTCTGAGTTGCGCAATCCCGTAGGAACAACAGCTCAATGGTGGTTCTTTGATATCACCGACACAAACATTGACCCTATCTATGATGTGGGCGATGGGGTATCTGTATCTGGTGGTGGCCGTAAGTGGTATGGACCTTATAGCATTCCTATTGTGCGCGCCGTTATCTCTCAAGGTAACGCTAAGACTTCTCAGGCTGGTTTCTATAAAGCCGATGAGCTCCACCTTACAATTAATATTGAAGACCTTAATGCTATTGACCCTACCCTTGAATCCCAGATTTACTCTATCGGCCAACAGGACAAAAGCCGCGTAGTCTGGAAAGGCGAAGTGTATCGCCCATATTTAACTCAGCAACGCGGTATAGTTGCTGAACGCTATACTTTGTTATCCATTGACTGTATTCAGGTCATGCCTGAAGAACTGGTCAATGACCCTCAATTTGCTAGTTACGCCAACTAAGGAGACCCATGGCACTATCTCATGCAACAGTTGCACTTAACAGTTCAACAGCTGTTGACTTAAACGCAAACGCAATAATTACAGACCCAGTAACTGGTGAAAAAAATTACACTTGGCAGTCAGCCACCGTATACGTTGAAAACGTAGACACCGCTGCTACCGTATATCTTGGCGCCTCTGGAGTTACCTCTTCAAACTATGGTATCTCTTTAGTACCAGGGGCTTCTGTTTCAATTGACCTCCTTGGAGGAAATGAAAATGTGTGGGCAATCTCAAGCGGTTCTTCTAACGTAGCAGTATTGTTGGTGACAACAGCATGAGCGTAAAGAAAAGCCTTGCCCCCGCCACACTTTACTACGGCAGTTTTTACGATACTACAACTCAAAGCAACGCTGGGTCTACCTCAGCTAACCTTGTAACTATTAACTCTGCATCTTCTTCTAAAGGAGTTTCAGTTGGCTCTCAGGGTAAAGTTACCTTTACTAATGCAGGTGCATATTTGGTTAACTTTTTAGGTCAGTTTTCCTTTACAGGCGGTGCCAGCGATTATCACGTAACAGTGTGGATTGCAAAAAACGGAACAATTATTCCTGAGTCCGCGTACACTTTTACTACTACTAGTGCTCAAGGAGCTCAAACGCTTGGTAACGTAGAGCAAATTATCACTGCAAACGCAGGTGATTACATTCAGTTCTACTGGCAAGCTGCTGCAACAGGAATGGCTTTAACACCAACTGCTGCGGGAACTAACCCTACTCGCCCTGCTTCTCCAAGCGTTAACCTTAATATTTTTAACGTCGGATAATGCCATTTAAGTCAGAAGCGCAAAAAGGCTATATGTATATACATATGCCTAAGATGGCGCGCCAATGGCAAAAAGAAACACCAAAGGGTAAACTACCTGAAAAGGTAAAGGAGAAAAAAGATGGCAAATAAAGAACAAAAGGGAAATGCCAACACCAAAAAAGAGCCTAAGATGACTCTTAAAGAAAAGCGCGCTGCTAAGCAAGCGAAGAAGGATAAATAATGGCTAAAGCTAAATTAGGTTCAGGAGCTCGTTTTAAGAAAATTGAAGCTGAGGCTGCCAAATCAGGAGCTAAGAATCCCGCTGCAGTTGCTGCTGTTGCTGGGCGTAAAAAGTATGGACAGGCAAAAATGACTAAGCTTGCTGTTAAAGGCAAGAGAGACGAGAAGAAATAATGTGCAAATCATGTGGCTGCGGATGCTCTAAGCCAAATTGCAAGGGAGCTTGCAAGAAAGCCGATAAGAAGCAAGACGCTAAAGTTATGAAGGGAATGACCCCTAAGCAAAAGGGTGCATTCGCAAAGGCCGATAAGAAGATGGATGCTAAGAAGCCATCTGCTAAGGCTGATATGAAGATGGACAAGGCTCTAGCCGCTAAGGTGAAGAAGTCTAAGTAAATAAAGATTGTATTGACTTAAGGGCGCCGAAAGGCGCCCTTTCGTTTATCCTTATATTAGTTGCCCGTGCGGGTAACTAAGCACCACCCTTGCGAAGTATCTTGCCTCCTAAAGGAGATTTGCCGTGTCTGAAAAATTAGACAAACCGTCGGATATCGAATTTGCGCAAGCAATTGTCGATAATATTCCGCACCCTGGCAAAACAGGTTTACTCCAAGGAGTGGCTGCAGGATATCTAATAAGCAAAGCGGTTAAGCGTGCTATTAAAAAACGATAACCTAGAGCATCTCTCTGACTCGGCTGCCAAAGAACTTATTGAGCCGCTAACAAAGCTACTTCACTCCCTAGCTGAAAAATCTGGCTGGCCTGAAGAAATCATTGTAAATCTATCTGTAGAGCTTAATGAGAATTTTGAGCTATTTGTTAACTACCCAGATAGCATGCGCCAAGAAATTGAAGACTTAGAGTATGGCGCTTTTCAAGGACTTCCTAATGCCGTTATCCGCCCATTTATTTATAGAGCCCCATCTATTATTAGACAGACTTTAGAAACCCAAATAGTTCCAGAGCTATTTCATTCATTGGGGATTATGTAATGGGTAATCCATTTATTATTGCTGAGGACCTAGCTCTAAAAACTTTGCTCTCAGGCATCACAGTATCTGATGATGTTAATGCTAGCCGCCCAGTTAAGTCTTGGTTTGGCTACCCTGACGTGGAAGTACGCGACCAAACATTCCCATTTATTACAATTGACCTCATTGACATTATGCCTGGTAACGAGCGTCAGACATATGGTTACATGGTGGATAACGATAACCGCGGCACACAGACACCAGTATCTGGATACTCATATACATACATCACCCCTGTTGCCTATGACCTTGTATATCAAGTGACTTCTTACTCCCGTCATCCGCGCCATGACCGAGCGCTTATGTACCAATTACTAAATAAGTTTCCATCAAAGTACGGATACCTAATCGTGCCTAATCAACTAGGTACTGAGAACAGTAGCCGTTCAATGTTTCTTGATGGATTTGTAAAGAGAGACGCAGTTGAAGGTGAAACTGGAAACCGTCGTCTTCTTAGAAATGTATTGTCCATTCGAGTACTCAGTGAAATGACCCCTGCACAGGCGGCTACTGCTACAAAGAATGTTCAATACGTTGATATCAACGCTACCACTTCGTACATCCCGTCTGGAATGCTACCTCTACCACCATCTGTAAATTAAGTAAACAATAAGGAGATAATATAATGCCATCAGCCTACCTACGCCCTGGGGTGTACGTTCAAGAGACGCTAAACCCTATTCAACCAATAGCAGGAGCTGCATCAAATACTGTTGCTGCCTTTGTTGGCGCGAATGACCGCGGACCAACAACACCTACTTTGGTAACTTCTTGGAGTCAATATGTAAACGCATTTGGTTCTTGGAACACAACTCAATCTAACAACCTTCCACTTGCTCTGTACATGTACTTTGCTAATGGTGGAAACACAGCCTATGTAAACCGTGTTGCTGGCTCTAGCGCATCAGCCGCTACCCGCACATTTAATGATGGAGCAGGAAGTCCAGCAGCTACTTTGAAGCTAACAGCAGCAAACGTAGGCGCTTGGGGCAACAGCATCAATATCAGCATTGCTGCCTCTACAACTACTGGTTACTTTAACGTTGTAGTTTATTATGCTGGCTCTGCTGCTGGAAACATTGTTGAGCAATGGAACGATGTATCAATGACAGCTACAGATTCTCGTTATGCTGTAACCGTTATTAATAACAACTCAACATACCTTGTAGCAACAGATATGGGCTCAACCGCTACTGGCGCAACCCGTAATCCATCAACAGTCACAAACTCTGCTCTAAGCACAGGCTCAGACGGCTCAGCTGTTACAAGCACAAACATTCTAAGCTCACTTAGCCTCTATGACACCATCCCACAATCTTTGGTACTTAACATCCCAGGATACACAGATGCTACAACAGTTAATGGGGCTATCTCATACGCAACTGGAACAACTCGTCCAAACGATGTATTTGTAGTTATTGATGGAATCAATGACACTGCTGCTAATCAGTTAACTCTAGCTGCTACCTATACAGCAACTTCATATGCTGCTGTTTACTACCCACAACTTACAATTGCTGACCCAACAGCTACTGTAGGTGCTACAACAGGCGCAGTTAAGACTGTTGGAGCAGGCCCTGCTGTAGTAGGTCTATATGCAGCAACAGATACATCTCGTGGAGTCTTTAAGGCACCAGCTGGTCTACAAGCTCGTCTTGCAGGCGTAGTATCAGTTCCTTCACTATCAATGGCGGACTTGGATAGCCTAAACAGCACCAACCCACCAGTTAACGCAATCCGTTATATCTCAGGTTCTGGAATCGTAGTATTTGGCGCTCGTACACTTAAAGGTGGATATGTAGACCGTTACGTACCAGTCCGTCGTAGCCTTATTTACATTGAGAAGGTTCTTCGTGATATCACACGATTTGCAACATTTGAGCCAAACGATGCCCTTCTTTGGTCTCGTATTAACGCAACCTGCAGTGCATTCTTGACATCATTCTGGTCTCAAGGTGGGCTATCAGGTACAAGTCCTGCTAACGCTTACTTCGTTAAGTGCGACGCAGATAACAACCCACAAAGTTCCATTGATAATGGAATTGTAAATATTCAAGTTGGAGTTGCTCTACAACGCCCAGCTGAATTCGTAGTAATCAACATCGGTCAGTACAACGGTGGAACCACCGTTACTGTGGCGTAAAGGAGATAAATAAAAATGGCAAGTTCAACACTAGCTACCTATAACTCAAGTCTAGCAACTGACCCACTTCGCGGGTTTAGATTTACTGCTAGCTTTAAGCAATCAGCTGGAGATGCTACTGCTCCATTTGATAAGCGCATCCAAGACGCTGCTGGAACAGTAACACCACCTACAAGTGGAGTTTCAACTGGCTGGGTCGGAGGATTTACAAACGTCAGTGGGTTGTCTATCAACACACAGGCTATTCAATACCGTGAAGGCGGATACAACACGACTGTTCACCAGATTCCTGGAATGACCACCTTCTCACCAATTACCTTCTCACGAGGTGTTCTATATGGAAACGACCAAGCTATCGCATGGATGCGCGGTATGTTTTCAGCTGCTCAGGGTTCTGGCCTTAACGGTTCATCTACACCAGGAAACTTCCGTGTAGATATTACATTGACAGTTAATGACCACCCAAATACAAATGCAACAGCTGATAGAGCTAAAATGGCCTTTAAAATTCACAATGCGTGGATTACTGGGCTAAACTATACCGACTTGGATGCTACAAACGGAGCAATTCTTTTTGAAACCATGCAATTGGTTCACGAAGGACTATCTGTTTATTACACCAATGCAGATGGAACTCCAGCAGACCCAGCTACACCTCTAGCAACACTCTAAGACTAATTAATTAGGAGAACTAAACGTGACACAAATTATTACAGATGCGGACTTAGTAAATAAGTTTGCGCAACAGGCAATGGAGGAGCCAACTCAAGTAATTGAGACCAAGGCTCCTCTAGGGCCAGAAGTCATATTACCTGGCGGCTTTATAGAAAATGGTGAAGTCATTAAGACAGCAGAAGTTCGAGAGCTAACTGGTATTGATGAAGAGGCTATTGCCAAAGCATCGACTACTGGTAAGGCTCTCAATGTTCTTTTGCAAAGAGGCCTTGTCAAACTTGGTTCAAAAGAAGCAACCATTGAAGATTTAGACAAACTTCTATCTGGAGACCGCGATGCCATCTTAATAGGTGTGCGCCGTATCACTTTTGGTGAAACTTTAGACCTATCTATTGTCTGTGGCAATTGCGCAGAATCTCAAGATATATCTATTGATTTAGCTACAGATGTTCCAGTAAAAGAACTTAATGATTCTGTTGCTGATAGAACATGGAGAATAGAGACTAAGAAAGGTTATGTAACAGTAACTCTTCCTACAGGTCTTATTCAAAAGAAACTATTAGAAAATGCAGAAAAAACATCAGCAGAGATTAATACTCTTCTTCTCTCTGGATGCGTTTTGTCAGTTAATGACGAGCCTTCCATGGGTGCGAGCACAGTATTAAATCTAAGTATGTCTGACCGCACAAAGATTATAGAAGAAATTCTAAACCGCAACCCAGGCCCACGCCTTGGGGAGGTGAAGAAGACCTGCAAGGCATGTGGTGAGTTTATCTCTCTACCACTTAGTCTTGTCGATTTGTTTCGCCTATAGCGAAGCGGATTATGAAAAATTGCTCGACCAGTATGAATCTATAACAAGAAACTTTACTGGTTGGACACTTGCAGATATAAGAAGTTTATCTGCTAGAGAACGGCTTAATTGGATTCAACGAGCTATGCGAGGTAGGAGGTAAAAATGGCTGACGATAGCAAGAATGCTATGGGCTTAGGCGGCATATCTAATACTGTTACAAGTATTAACAAAGATATTTTGCAACTTGCCTCAACCATTGAAAACACACTCCTACCTAAAGTTAACGCCCTTTCTTCAGCCTTTAAAGGTATGGGAATGGGTGGAGGTGGCGGTGGCGTTAACCAAGTAATGTCAGGACCTGGTGGAGGCAACTCAAATAGAATAGCCATGGGAGTTGCCACTGCAGGAGCTGCAATAGGAGCTATGCCTAATGTTCCTACATCTGTTATGCAAGATTTTTTAACTCAACGTTCTGTTTTTTATGGACTTGGTTCTACTGGTGGAGCCGTAAACTCGTTTCAACGTCAACTTGCTAAACAGGGCACAGCCCTTAACAGCATGGACTCTACTAATGCAATCATTGCTGCGCAAAATGCTGGCCTTGGTGGAGTAAGCAACTTTAATAAAGTTATGGCTGGGGCCGCACAAGCTTCTAATTTAACTCCTGGTATTGGTATTACTGGAGCTACCCAAGCAATTGCTGGAACAATGAACGCGCCTACAACCGTAAACCTTGCAAGAACAATTGGAATTAACATTCGCGGTGCGGATGGAAGCATGATGCCTTTCCCACAACTAGTAGATAAAATTTGGGCGTTTATTAGCCAAAATAGTGGTGGACGTGGCATGGATAAAAAGTCTCTTCAATATTCTATGCAACCAGGTTACGGCGTATACAACATGCTAAGTGGCCTGTTTAATGGCGACCCAACAATGATTAAAATGGTCTCAGATGCTCTTCTTGCTAAAGCAACTTTTAGTGGTCAATCTCTTGGAACAATTAGCAAAGAACAAATGGTTCAAGCTGGAATTCAATCAGCAACTATAAAAGCTATTGGAAATCAAACGGCTGCTCAAACAAATCTTCTTACAACAACAGCTTCTGCAACTGCTGGTGGGTATGCTGGAGCTGCTGATATTGGAACTGGTATGAATAACCTTGCTGCTGCTATGGGTGGATTAACTGCAGCGCTTGGTGGTGCAAAAGGGTTTGGTACAGGTGTTATGGGGCTTGGTGGAGGGGCTGCTGGTGGTTTAGGAAAAGCTGGATTAGGTCTTGCTGCAAAAAGTTTATTTAAAAATGTTCTTCCAAAAGCTTTATTAGAAATACTTCCATTTTTAGGACTTGCTTTAGCTGAAGGTGGGGATGCCAATGCTAAGGTGCCGTATATGGTTGGTGAAAAGGGGCCTGAACTTTTTGTCCCTAAAACAGATGGAGTTGTGGTCCCAAACAATATGTTGGGATTGAATAGAGACAAAGGTGGGGTAACTAAATCTAGTGGGGCAACCCCAACGGAAATATTTAATTTTTTAACAAAAAATGGAATAAGCCCTAGTGGGGCTACAGGAGTTATTGGCAATTTAGTTGCAGAATCAAATTTAAATACCAATGCTATTGGAGATAGCGGAACTTCTTATGGCATTGCTCAATGGCACAATAGTCGTTGGAATTCTTTAAATGTTTTTTCTAAAAAATTAGGTTTAAACCCATCGTCTGTAGAGGCTCAACAACAATTTCTTTTACATGAAATTAAAAATAATCCATCTTTGTATAAAGGATTAACTAACAAAAGCGTTACTGAAGGAAATGCTGCAGCTTTATTTATGCGTCAGTTTGAAAAACCGCTGAACCAAAGCGATGCCGCTGCAGCTAATAGAGCTAAGTTAGGTGTACAAGCAATTCATGGTAAATGGAATTCTACAATAACAACTCAATCTGGTGATGCACCTTTTACTAATGCTTCTTCTCAAGGCGACCCCACTGCTGCTTCAAGATTTGCCGCTGCCCAAGCTGCTGCTTTTGGCGGAGGAGCAAGTGGCGGAGGAAACATTAATTATGGTGGGTTTACTATTAATGTAAACGGTATAACAGACCCAAATAAAGTTGCATCAGAAGTTAAAAAGATTTTACAAAATCCTACTCAAACGATAGGAAAGAAATAAATGGCAAGTACAACTTCTGGTAAAAGTTCAGCTACAAAAACTAATACAGGTACCCCTTTAAGAAGAGCTATAACTGGAATAGCAAACTTTTTTACCAAAGTACCTGCTGGGGTTAATGTTAATGAACCAATAACTACTCGACAAAATGCAGGTCTTTTATATATGGCTAAAAAAACTGCAGCGGCAGCGGCAGCTGGACAACAAAAACCTGGACCAGCACCGTTTACCCCTGCTACCTACGCGGCCCCAACAACAATGCAGTTTAACTTACCTCCACATGCTTGGAGTTTGCCTGTTGAACCTCGTAGATTTGATACTTCAGTAAGCAATTTTGGTATATCAAACGTTGACAATTCAACTCGCAGAGCTATCATGTGGTATTACGCAGACGCAACAGGTGTTAGTAGCAATGGTATTTTGACCCCAAGCAATGACGCATCAACAGCTAAAACAAATGGAACTACAAAATCTATAGATGAAAATACCCATTGGGGTTTTCAATTTTTGTGGAATCCACAACAATTTAGCAGTGTATTAACAAGAAACGCTAATGTGGTACCCAGTGCTTTAGACGCTCATGCTGCTTTAAGTGGTCTTTTTACAGCTATGGAAGCTATTCAACTAACTATTGTAATTGATAGGGTTAATGACTTTGCTTGTTTTAAAAGTTCATACTCACCTTACTCAGCTTCTCCAGCTTCAACTTTTGCTAATTACTATAACGCAGGAGGCACTGCGGGAAAATTACAAGATATCCCAGCCCTTATTGATGATTTAATGAAAAAGGGAACTATGGCGGACATTGAATTTATATATAAAATGATTAATGGCTCTGGACGTTCAGATAGCTCTAGAACAGACCTTGTTTGGGTAAATGCTTTAAATAGACAAACAGCAGATTTATCATTTTTATCTCCTACCGCAATTGCACTTCAACTAGGTCCAAATCCAGATAGCCTTTCCTATGTAGGTTGGGTGGAAAGTTTAAGCATAAATCACACTATGTTTACAGAAGATATGATTCCAATTCATTCAGAAATTACTATGTCCTTTAACGCTTTTTCTCGTGTTTCATTATTAAGTAAGGGGTAATAATGACAATTTATAAAGGCTCTAGATATGAGTACTCTACAATTGATTTTGTATCTAAAACTTTAAATGGACAAGCTAATCCAATTGTATTTTATGATTTTACAACTTTAGGTGGAGTAACATACATTGAACATAGTTATGTTGAAGGTGAACGCCTAGACCAAATTGCGTTTAAGTATTATAAAGACCCAGCTTTTTGGTGGATTATTCCTGAATTTAATCCTCAAGTTGCTGACTTTACAGCTATTCCAGTAGGGACGGTTTTAAAAATACCAAATGTTTAATTATGTTACAGTAACTTTTCCAAATACAACAGTAGGACCCTCATATGTATACTCCATGCAATTTTATCAAACTAAATATGAGCATGAGATAGCTGTAATTCAATTTAGAGACTGGGCTGTTAGGTATGATGTTGTGGAAAGTGGTTCTCCAATACAGTTTACTATAGGTAACACTAAAACCTCAAAAACATTTAAAGGCTATGTTCACCATGTAAATGTTAGCAGAACCCCTGGCTCCTTTTTAACTGAAGTTGTGGTGGTAGGTGCCTCAATGGTTATGAAAAATGAATCACAATACGTTTATAAAGGCCTATCTGCTGATGCAATTATTCAAAAGATTGCTAAAAAATATAAATTTGTTGCATTTACCGTTGGGCATCCCCGTATATATCCTCAAGTATCCCAAGCTGGTCATACAGATTGGGAGCTAATGGTTAGGTTGGCTAAACAATCAGGATATAGCCTAAGAGCCGAAAACACAGAGATTTATTTTCAGCCAATGCTTTATGAATATACTAGCAAAAGGTCAGAAGCAGCTTATTTTGTAATGCGTGATTCAAATGACCCTAACGGCTCCACTATATATTCTTTTGAACCTATGATAGGTGAGTCTTTAACTTATGACGGCGATATGAAGGCTGCGGTTGCGGTATCTGGTTTAGATACAGCAACAACTACACCTATAGCTTTAACAACTAAAAACAAAGCAAAAGTAACTAAAGCCAAATCATCTACAGAATTTTATGATAAATTTCATACCCATGTGGTAGCAACAACTGCGGCAGTTGCTAAGCATGAATCCAAAGCAGCTGATGATAGGAACGCATTTCCTTACAGAGCTACAGTAGAGGTATTAGGCAATCCTACTTTAAGACCAGATTTGCCTATTTACTTAGACGGTTTAGGCAATTACTATACTGGCTATTGGACCATTCTTAGCGCAGAGCATAAGGTTATAGAAAAAGAAAGAAATAGCCAAATTTATACAACTATTCTTACTGTAGGAACTGATTCTTTGGGGGCTGCTGTTGCATGGACAGATGGAAAAGTAATTACACAACCAGCCGCTACTCCAGCACGAACTGTTATACCAAATGTGCGCCAAACAGCAATTGTGCCAGCCTCTAACATATTAAAAACATCACCTAACCTAGGCCCTCAATCGGTAGGGTCATTTGGAACTTTAGCTAATAGAGCTAAAACTACAACTAATGGTCCAGTTTGGGTTTCAGCAACAGCTACACTTAACCCAGCAGCGCAACCAGTTGGGAGCACTGTTCAAACCTCTAATCGATTACTAACAAAGATACCTAGAATACTATGAACGAAGACAAACGCTTTTACGGAATATATGAGGGCATTTGCACTAATAATCAAGACCCTACTAAAAAGTCTATGATTAAACTAAAAGTGCCTCAAGTATTAGGCGACTCTGAAACAGATTGGGCAAAGCCATGCCTTCCTGTAACAGATAACTCTAATCACCCTGACCACATAGCGCATACTGCTGCTCAAGTAGCCGCTTTACTTGTAAACCACACGGACACAATTACAACAAGTTCGGTAAATGATGGTGGAACAGGGTCTAGCTCACATTCTCACACGGTAACTCTTAACGCTGCTCATAGCGGTAACTCGGGAACTTTGAAGCACCCTCACGTTACAACAGTAAGTAAAACAAATAAATGGAATGCTTCTTCTGGAGCATATAATGATTTAACCAGCGCTTTAGAGCACACACCTCATAGACTAGTTCCAGATGTTAAACAAAAAGTATGGGTTATGTTTATTGCAGGAGACCCTAATTTTCCAGTATGGATGGGAGTTGAACTATGAGTAAAGCAATTGCTTTGCCTTTTTCTTTTGATAATAATGGGGCTATCTACAGCATTACTGACCAAAAGAAGATAATGCAGGACAGAGTAGTTCTTGCAATTATGACTTTAGTTAGCGAAAGAGTAATGCGACCTGGGTATGGAACAAGAGTTCGCGCCTCATCTTTTGAAAACAATAACGCAGCGGTAGCCATGATTAAAAAAGAAATATCACAAGGATTTGCAAGTATGCTGCCTTATCTAGCTCTTATCTCTGTAGACCCATCCATAAGTCAAGATGATGGGCATTTAGATGTGGCAATTACTTATAAGTACGGAAGCTCTCAGAACCCTGAGACTGTAACAGTTAAAACTGATATTCTTAGCCAAGCTGGGGATGTAATTACGGAGGTTCCATATGGCAACAAGTAACTATGTACCGTCTATAGACTACACATCTAGAGACTACGCATCAATTTTGTCTGATATGACAACCTTAATTCCTAACTTCTCCCCTAATTGGACAAATAGAGACCCTGCAGACTTTGGTATGACCTTGTTGGAGCTATTTTCCTACATGGGAGATATCCTAAACTATTACATTGACCGCGCTGCTAACGAGGCTTTTATTGCCACAGCTACTCAGCGCTCAAGCGTTCTTCAAATATCTAATCTTCTTGGATATACACCAACAGATATTACAGCAGCTACTGTAACTTTAACTTTTCAAAATTCAACAGGCTCTATTATTACCATCCCAGCTCTTACTCAAGTGGCCACCTCATTAATTCAAAACGCAACTACAAATCAAATTATATTTGAAACCGATTCTGCGTTATCTATCCCAGCTGCTGTGGGTGCGGTTAATGGGTCAGCCACAGTGACTGCTACTCAAGGTGAGACAGTTTATAATGAAATCATCGGCACATCTGATGGAAGTTCAAATCAATCGTATCAATTAGCAAATAGTTCAGTAATTAATTCATCAGTTCAAATTACAATTAATGGTGTTTCATACCAAAGAGTTCAATATTTAATTGATTCTAATAGCTATGACCCTGTTTACACAACATTTACTAATGCTGATGGATACACATATGTAGCATTTGGAGATAGTATCAGTGGAAGAATTCCACCAAATGGCGTGGCAATTTATGCAACGTATAGAATAGGTGCTGGCTCTCAAGGAAATGTTGCCTCAAATACAATTACTTATATTATTAATGTACCTAGTTCCACCATTCCTGTCGGACTTACGGTTGGAAATCAAGATATTACAATTTCTGGTGATGGTGCGGCAACTGGAGGTTCGGATGCCGAATCAACAGACTCTATTAGAATCAATGCCCCTTTAAGTATTCGAGCAATCAACAGGGCTGTATCTTTAACAGATTACTCGGCTCTTGCTGTTCAAGTATCTGGCGTATCTAAAGCATTAGCAACTGCAAGCGTTTATACCTCTATAACTTTATACTTTGCTCCTACTGGAGACCCTGGAGTTGCTTCTGACAATGTGACCCCAACAACCGTGTTTAATAACTTATCAACAAAGGTACTTTCTGCTATAACAGATAGGGCACCAGCTAATACAACTATTACTTTTCAACCACCTAAGTATGTTGGAGTGTACTTAATAGTAAACATAACTGTTTTGCCTCAATATAAGCAATCCTCTGTATTAACAAACGTTACAGCGGCTTTGAATGCGCTTTTATATATTGATAACGTGGTTTTTGGAGACACAATTGCTGTATCAGATGTGTACTCAGCTATTGCATCGGTAGATGGAGTTGCTTATCAAAGCATCAATAAAATGGTTAGAGCTGACCAAGACCAAACCTATACAATCAACAATAAGGCACTAACATCAAATGTAGCTATCTTAACAACCTCTGCTACCCACACGCTAACTGTAGGTCAGACAGTGTCTGTTACAGGAGTAGACTCAACATTTAATGGTACTTTTGTTGTTACTGGAGTTACAACTAATACATTTTCTTACGCTGTAGTGGCAACCAACGTATCTTCTGCATCTGCTTCTGGCTCAGTTACAGCTTTGACTGTTGGAAATATTGTTTGCGCTTCTAGTGAAATACCTACATTGTATGAATTAGGGACTGTAGCTAGTCCATCTGCAACTGGTATTGGAAGCCTTACAGTAAACGTAACGGGCGGAATTCTTAGCTAACCATGTCACGCTACGGAATTGATTATTATGGGCAATCCTATTATGGTATTGATAACCCTATTAAGTTTGACGCAACCCCTTTTACAGCAATTCCATCTAAACAAGGTCAAATACTTTTAAATTGGACAGACCCAACAGGTAACTGGTCTAAGTTAGTTGTTGTAAGAAACTCTTATGGGTTTCCAGTAGATGTGTCTGATGGAACCACCCTACTAACTGCCTACAACGGAGCAGACCCTGTTACCTATCAAGATACTGGATTGGCACCAAGCCAGTTTTATTACTACACAATTTTTGTATATAACCTTGTTCAATATACTTGGTCTAATGCGGGTAGCGCATTTGCGGTTTCAGTTAAAGACCAAGGAAACACTACAAATCTTTATAACGCATTGCCAGATATTTATAAAATTACTACGCCTTACTCTCCTTCTTCTGATTGGGATAATCCAGCCCTCTATTCATTCCTAAGTAACTTTGGGTTTGAGTTGGACTATGAGCACACAATGACAGAGCTATTACTAGAGCGCTATAACCCTGAAAAAGTAAATGGAGCGCTAGTGCCAACCCTTATGAACCAATTTGGTCAGACGTATGAACCAGCTATTGGTCTTCAACAAAACCGCATCTTGTTGCGTGATGGGGTTACCCTTACAAAGCAAAAAGGTTCTAAAGAAGGATTGCTAGGTTTTATTAAAGACTTTAGTGGCTGGGGAGTTCCAGTACCTATATCTAACACGCCTAACCCAAGCACTAATGGAATCACTATTGGTCACAACATTATGCTGGACTATAACGACTCTTCATTTGAAGAAGGAACTGGTCACTGGGTATCTGGAGATGGAACAGCAGATTTTGACTACATGCCAATAATGAATATCCTAACAATATCTGTTACTTCAAATGTTGCTACTTTAACCTTTAGCGCAAGTTACAACCAACAATACGATGTTGGAAATTACATAACAATCAGTGGATTGCCTTACCCTCTATTTAACTCAGCAACTCCATACACAATTACCGCGGTTACCTCAACCTCTTTAAGCTTTGCTATAACAACTTCTAACCTAGCCACAACTACTGGTTACAACGCCGCAACTGGAGCTTACGGATTAATTACTCCATACCCAGCACCATGGATAGAACCAACAGCGCCTACACTATTTCCAAATAAAGCAAACAGCATACTATCTGTTTACAATGTTTCAGCAAGCGCTCAAACTCTTAACGTCTACTGCGGGGACGACGCTCCAATAACAAACGGAATACCAGTAACCGCTGCAACAACATACTGCTTTAGTATTTACGCTTCTAAAGGGACAGGCTCAACTGCACGAACAGTTACAGCAAAAATTAAGTGGTACAACCGTTTTGGTGTTTATCTATCTACATCTAGTGGCACTGGAGTATCTGATAATACAGCCACATTCTCTGGTTCATACCGCCCTTATGTATCAGCCGCTGCTCCTACTGGCGCCTATTATGCTGCTCCAGGAATCTCTGTTGCATCTGTAGGAGGTTCTGCTACTAACGAGCACCACTTCTTTGATGCGGCTCAATTTGAAGCTGCTAGCACGCCTACATCATTTGATGAAGCCCGCCAACTACACATCACTTTGCGCGCTAACAGAATCAATGAATTAATCAACCCTAATTTCTCTACAGCAACTACTCCTTGGACCTCTACTGGCGCATCTCAATCAATTATAACTACGTATCCAGAGCCAGGAGCAGATACGTTCTCAATTACTGCAGCAAGCATTGTTTCTAACGTAGCCACAGTTACCCTCAATCACCCTCATTCATATCAAGTAGGCTCTTCAGTAACTATTACTGGAGTTACTGGTACAGGAGCGTCTAACTACAACGGGGCTAGAACAATTACAGCAGTAACCCTGAGCACATTTAGTTATGCAGTAACAGCGTCTAACTCAACTGTTACAACAGGTTCTGTCTACGCCACAAGACATCAACTACAAGTAACAGCATCTGCTAGCTCTGTAGTAACTAACTCTTGGGACGGTTCAACTACCTCTCAACTTATGGGCATTTTCTACCCTAATACCTCTTACACATTTAGCACATATGCTCAAGCAATAACCGCAGCAGAATCAATTACATTAAAGATTAACTGGTACGACACTTCTTACTCTTTAATCAGTTCATCAACAGGAACTGCAACCTCTGTACCAACTGGGTCTTGGAATAGACCGTATGTAACTGGAACTGCACCAGCAACAGCAGCCTATGCAAGTGTTGAGGTAGATTGGTCTACAACATCTACACACGTTCTATTACTAGACCACGCTTTGTTTGAAAATAGCGGACAACTTCTTACATACTTTGACGGCTCTACAGTTCTGGGTGACTACCGTAATTTTATCTGGGAAGGTGAGGTGGCGAACGCTGCACGCAGCCACTACTACAAGAATAGTTTTGTAGTGCAAACCCGCTTATTTGGGGCAATTCTAACCGCTGAATTGCCTATGGGCTCTACTGCTGCAGTGTATATAGCACAGCCACAAACGTAGTAGACTTCCTACATGCTAAACCTATTACTTATATCTTTATTTGCCTCTTTCTTTCTTGCCGCGTTAACTCCTTTATTTGAGTTTATAGAAGAGTTTATTGGCGGTAGGGCTGTAGAGGCCATAGCCTCTTTATCATTGTCGACATTTGGAACATGGCTAGTAAGCATCCACGAAACAAAGTTATTTGTTGTTTACACTGTTTCTGGAGCTTTTCTAGGAGCTTCACTATATACAGTGGTTAAAAGAATTACCTACCACAAGACGACGGTCTATCAAGTTAAATAAAGTGTGGTAGCGTTTGCCTCCCCTACAAAGGAGGTACTGTGAAGTACTATGTTTTAGTCGCTGGAAACGGCACAACAAGTCGCGCTAATTTAGATGCGCTTATGGAAGACCATTATTACGCCAATGGTGCCGAGGGCATATTGGTAATGGCCTACAAAGATAAACCTAGTCAAGGGCAAATTTTTGCTGCTCAACTGGCTAGAGACAAGAGTAAAGATATAGTCGTCTTTTCCAAGGACTCCGCAGAGTTTGAAGGATTACCTGGAGGAGTCGCTTTTACTAATTCAGAGAACCCAATCCGAGATGCCGTCAAACACATCAAGGGTGAAAAAGCGGTTGCGTTTATTCTCTGGGATGATGAAGACGAAGACTGTCTAAATACCCTTGCTATCTGTAAAGAGCTGGACGTCCCATGCTACGACCTTACAGATGGGCTTAACGACCTTAAAGCCGCTAAGGACATCAAACCCAAGGAAGAACCTACCCATATCCCTTTTGCTGAAACCATAAGGGAAGAAGAGCAGGAAGAACAGGAAGATGAAGACGATGAGGAGTTCGATGATGAAGACGAAATCATCGAGGAGGTCTTTACAGGGCTGGAAGCTTTGGCAAAGCTAATAGCTAGAGCCGTGGTAGCCGAGCTGAATGCCTCAAATCAGCCTCAGAAGGGCCCTAGGAAGCCTTGAAAGCAAGAGACATAGCTATCCTAGAGGAAATCGCACTTACACCGTCCCATGGGGCTGCTAAGGGCATTTCTAAAAAGTTAGATGAGGGTAGAGACGCCGTACAGACCTCTATAAACAACCTGCGCAAAGCGGGCTATCTAGAGACGGTAACTATCCCAATGAAAAACGGTAGAGTGGTCAAAGATATTAGAATCACTGTTGCGGGAAACCAGTTCCTGGAAACCCGTACATACACTCTATTGAAGAAGCTGAATAGTAATTTATTACTAAATACTAATTCTTATTTGTATTTACCTAATAGCGAAACGAGTTCGCGGAAGGGGAAAAAAGAAATGGAATACTACGACTCTCCAGAGGAAGAGAATTTGGCTCGCCAAAAACATGAGGCCCGCAAAGCTCAGGAAAAGGTTGATGCCTATAACCGCCGTAAAGAAAAACGCATGGAGCGCCGAGACCCTAGAAACTCTGACAAGTGGACTGTTACAGACTCCTCCTTTGAGTTTGCCAACCGCATGCACAACATCTTTCACATTGCTCCGTTTAAACTAACTGAGAGCAAGCTTCGTTTTGCCTTAGCTAAAAAGCGCGAGGCTCACGGTACTAACGGCACTATTGAGATGAAGATGATGGATATATTCTTTAGCAAGATTGCTCATGATAAAACCATTAATGACCCCAATAGGGTTTGGGCAATGTTCATATTTCAATACGCTTCTCTGCTAGAACAGGCAAAACAGTCTATTGTTACTCCAGAAGACCTTGAGAATGAACGACTTGAGTCTGAACGAAGTATTGCTAAATTTAAAGAAGGGTTGCTTTAACACATGTTTACCATTGATGATGTAAAGATTAGACGCAAGGCTTGGATTCAATTAGCAAATATACCCAATGCTCGTCTTGGTTGGTTGTTAGATGATTGTACAGAGGCCCAATCAAGCGCGCTAGATTTTATTAGTATTTGGATTACAGCTGTTCAAAACAACAAAGTTATTAGAGTTCCTGGTGAAAAGTATTGTGGAAAAGGTTTAATGTTTTACGGAACACCTGGGCTTGGAAAAACAACAATAGCTTTGGCAATAATTCAAGAATTAATGCTTAATTTATCTTTAGAGCAATTTGATGCTAAAGATGGAAAAACTTTAATTCGTCCTTGTTATTTTGCTACTTTTAACGACATTCTTGATTTAAAAGGTTCAATTATGAGTGGTCCAACTGATGAAGAAGAACTTATATACCAAGGTATGTTAGGTGAATGCCTAAACGATGCTTACAATGTTAGAGTTCTTATTATAGATGATGTTGGTAAAGAGCATGCTGGTTTAACTGGTTGGCAAAAAAATATGTTACATCATGTGTTAAGGACACGTTTTAACAATGGATTGCCTACCATTATTACTACTAACATTGCTAAGAAAGATTGGGCAGGGCTCTACGGTGACGCTACGGAAAGTTTTGTTAATGAGGCCTTTATTTATCTTTCTTTGCAATCCGCTAAAGGCGACCTTCGTAAATGAGAGAGAATAAAGTGAAAGACCTGCGCTTGGTTCAAGTCTTCCTTAGCCAAACCCAAACCCCTGGACCAGGTATCTTTGAGGTTTCTGCCGATGAAGACGGTGGGCTATATTGCACCTGTCCTGGGTACTTAGCTCGTTCTTCTTGCAAACATACTAAGTTTGTAAACGCCCGAATAGACGGCAATAACGGAAACTATCCTTTAGAGATTTCCAATAGAGCTACTGATGAGGATGCTGTTAATGCCAAGCGTTCAAACAAAGCCTTTAGAGCATTCATACTTAAGTTTGGAAAAATAGAGGTTTTTTAAATGCGCAATGGGGACATCAGTAATGAGCTCCCCAAGAGAATAATCGTAGTACTAGACGTATTCTTATTAACGGAGCTCACAGTAAAGAAACGATTTAAGGTTCTTCGCGTTCCTCAAGTCGACAAAAAGATAAAGAGAGAATTACTTAGTTATCTTTACTTAGTAACAACTAGGCAGGGGATTACTCTTGAACTAGTTTCTTTTAACATGGACGATGAGCAATTAGAGTCCGTTAATGACATGCTTGACAATATGGGTACCAATCCATTTAGATACTACACGGCTTACAGTTCTATTAATCAGTTGATTGATGAGCTACCATATCGCCCTGAAGTAATAGGTGTGTTGGATAAACCAGAACGACTGCTACGATACGGACACTGGGGAATGGATATCAATAACTTATGAATAACGAAGCAAAGCTTCTTAGCAAAATAATTCAAGACCGTAACCTTGGTCAGATTCTTGAGCAAGGGGTTTCTGAAGAATGGTTTGCAGATGCTTCAGATAAAAAGTTATTTAAGTTTTTACATGCCCATTACTCTAACTATCAAGAGTGCCCCAGCCTTGAAGTTATTAAAGAAAATTTTCCTACATATGAACCTATACCTGTTGAAGACAGTTCTCAGTATCTTTTAGATAGGTTAGTTGATGCTCGTCGCAAGACTATTATTGTAAAAACTGTAGGTGGTGCGCTTGAAGCTTTAGATAAAACAAAAGACCATGAGGCTGCTGTTCTAAGCATGGAGCGCGGTCTTATTAATCTTGAAGAAGAAGGGCTTAACCGCTCTAACGATTTAGAAATTACAGCAGCAGCAAAGAAAGCAAAAGAAGAGTACGAGTTTCGTAAAAACAACCCAGGACTATTAGGACTTCCTACAGGTTTTAAAACAATGGATGAGGCCACATCAGGCCTACAACCTGGACAGCTTATTGTTATTGTTGCCCCTCCTAAAACTGGTAAATCAACCCTTGCTTTGCAGATTGCTATTAACGCTCACTTGGCCAATAAGGTTCCTATGTTCATGTCTTTTGAGATGAGCAACGCGGAGCAGAAAAGCCGTTATTACGCTATGCGCGCAAGGATTAGTCATAAACGTTTAATGACAGGAACTTTGACAGCAGAAGAGGAAGCACGCTATCTAAAGATTGCTTCTAGCATTGAGACTATGTCCGATAAGTTTTGGTTTGTAGATTCAGCCAATGGTCAGACGGTAAGCGCGGTAGCCAGCAAAATTCAGACCAAGAACCCAGATATTATTTTTATTGATGGTACTTATCTCATGATTGATGAGAATGGTGCAGACCAAGGAACCCCACTAGCTATTACTAACATTACTCGTTCTTTAAAACGCTTAGCCCAAAAAGTTAATAGGCCAATTGTTATCTCTACCCAGGCCCTTACTTGGAAAATGAAGGGTGGCAAAGTGAGCGCAGACTCTATTGGTTACTCTTCCTCATTTCACCAAGATGCCGATGTTATATTTGGTCTTCAGCGCGAGGATGAGAACGTTGATACTTTTAGAACACTTAGAGTTATTGCCAGCCGTAATGGTGGGCTTAGTGAAGTTTCTTTGGTTTGGGATTGGGACACTGGTCAGTTTAGAGAGATGAGCGACGAAGACCTATGACAATAGAGGAGATGGAAGAGACGCTTAACAGCCTTGGTATAGAGATACTTGATTCCCGAGGAGATGAGATTAATTGCTATTGCGCTGCTCATGAACAAAGAACAGGTCACGTAGACCATAATCCTTCTTTTTGGATTAACGCAGACTCTACAGCTTTTATTTGTTTTTCCTGCGGTTGGGCTGGAAACGTCTATACATTAGTTAAGTACATTACTGGCGGAACTTATACACCTGACTTTGATATAGAACCCTCTGCAATGATGAAACGCTTTAGGCGCATAACTCAAGAGAAGGTAGAAGAGATAGCAGAGCCAACTAGGGTCAACGAATCAATGCTTAGCGCTTTTACTATGCCGCCTCTTGAAGCAATGGCCAATAGAGGTCTTACACCCCTTGCCTGTAACGATTACGAGGTCCTATGGGATAGGCACCATGCAAATTGGATTACAGTCCTTAGAAACCCCGTTAGCGGGCGTTTAATGGGGTGGCAGGAAAAGGGCGCATATCAGCGTCATTTTAAAAACGTTCCTGCAGGCATTAAGAAGAGCACAACTTTATTTGGTTTTAATAAGTACGAGGGTGGCGACATGATTGTTTTAGAGTCCCCATTAGATGTAGTGCGTTTAGCTTCTATAGGTATTAAAGGAGGAGTTGCTACTTTTGGCACGGCTGTTTCTATTGAACAAATAAACCTTATACGCTCAGCTGACAGAATTATCTTTGCTATGGATAACGATGAGGCAGGCAGGTCTGCTTCCAAATCATTATTAAATATTGTGCGCGAAATGGGTGTAGAGTGCTGGTTCTTTAACTATGCGGGAATAGAGGTTAAAGATGTTGGCGCTATGACCCTAGATGAGGTAAGGTCTGGAATAGAAACATCCAAACATATGATTAAAGGGGATAAAGCAATATGAAAAAAGTACTACTAGCTATTGCATTACTTGTAGGTCTTGCTACACCAGTTCATGCGGACCAACCACAATCTATCGCTGTTATTGATTCAGGAGTTGTTACTTCACAATTCCCAAACATTATCACCGAAGTTTGTATTCTTGAATACTCAATGTGCCCAAACGGTAAAGCCCAAATGGAAGGTGTAGGGGCAGCTAACATTGCGCCATCTACAAACACCACACTTACTCACGGTACTGAAATGCTTTCTATTATTTCTAAAGTAAACCCAAACGCAAAGTTAATACCAATTCGTATTGTTGGTGTTGCTCCTGAAGGTTACCCATATTTATATTCAAATGATGCAGTTAAGTTGGCGTTGGATTGGGTAGTGGCAAATAGAGCCAAATACAACATTACAGTTGTCAACGTGTCTCAAGGAAGAGTTTTTGCAGGTTGTCAGGTGCCAAATGGAACTGCACAAGATGTTGCAACTCTTAAAGCAAACAATGTTGCAGTAATAGGCGCAACTGGAAATGACAGCAACCGAACCGCTATGAACTCTATTGCGTGTTTGCCAGATGTTGTTTCTGTAGGCGCTACTGATAACCCAGACCCAGGTTCTTCTGGTAAAACATATGACCCAACCGCAAAGCCTTATATTGCTAGATATAGCAACGGCAATGCTCAAACCAGTTTTTATCTAAATGCCCGATGGATTGTTATGCAACCAAATGGAAAAACAAAATTTATGGTTGGTACATCTAATGCAACAGCGGCAATGTCAGGTTGGTGGTCTTTAAACCGTAAGGCAACATGGCAAGATACTTATAACTACATGGTTTCTACTTCTACATCTGCTAATAATGAGTGGTTGACGGGAAAGTATGTACTTCTACCATGATTATTGGACTATCTGGTTATGCTCGCAGTGGAAAAGACACTGTAGCCAAAACTTTAATAAATCAATATGGGTTTGAACGTATAGCTTTTGCAGACCCTATTAGAGACATGCTTGTTTTTGTTAACCCTATTTTAGAAAATGGAAGCCGCTTAAATGAAGAGCTTCGTGATATTGGTTGGGAAAATCTAAAATTACGTTCTGAGGTTAGACGTCTTCTACAAGAGCTTGGTATGGCTGGTCGAGAAATAATGGGAAATGATATTTGGATTATCTCTGCCTTAAGAAAAATGGATGACCCAAATCAACACTATGTTATAACAGATGTTAGATTTGAAAATGAAGCCCATATGATTAAGCAATTAAATGGTCAGATTTGGCGTATTGAACGTGAATCTGTAGGTCCTATAAACGGCCATACTTCTGAGCTTGATTTAAATGATTTTGATTTTGACAGGGTTATCCACAATAACAGCACTCTAGATAGCCTGGAACTTGCCGTTAAGACCAGAATGGCTATGCTTATTGCATGACTTTCACGGGGACTTTGCTTCCTTACCAACCTGAGGCAGTAAATAGGATGTGCGAAGAGTCGCGCATGCTAGTTGCCTATGACCTAGGTTTAGGTAAAACGGTTTTAACCATAGCCGCTTTAGAACGCCTTATGGATGAGAAGAAAATTAAAGAGCCAGGCCTTATCATTTGTTTATCCTCACTTAAATACCAGTGGGCTAATCAGATTGAGAAATTTACAAGTGGCACTTCAAACTCTTTGGTCATTGATGGAACTCCAGCCAAACGACTTAAACAATACGAGGACGCATATAACTGGAGAGAGTCTAATGTCGATTACGTTATCCTCAATTATGAGCAAGTTGTCAAGGACTGGAAATATGTTGAAAAACTCCCAAGAGGATTTGTCGTACTTGACGAAGCAACAGCAATTAAGTCTTTTAAAAGCAAACGAACTAAATCAGTTAAGAAATTAAAAAACGCCCCTTTTAGATTTGCTCTTACTGGAACACCTATTGAAAACGGAAAACCAGAAGAGTTGTTTTCCATTATGCAGTTTATTGACCCTGGAGTTTTAAAATCATTTGAGTATTTTGAATCTACTTTTATTGTTAGAAATAATTGGGGAGGGGTTCTAAGGTATAAAAACCTTCCACTATTTCACAACCTTATAAAAGAAGCTTCAGTACGAAAGGCACAGAGTGACCCAGATGTGGCCCCTTATCTTCCAAGTGCCATCCACAAAGAACCTATTGAAATTACTTTTAATAGAACATCTAGCAAACTTTATACACGTATAGTTGATGACCTTTTATATGATTTGGATGAGGCTCAAGCTTTATTTGGTAGCAATTTTAATCTTCTTGCCCATTACGGTGAGTCATCTTCTAATGGAGGTCCTGAAGATGAAATGCGTGGCAGGCTTATGTCTAAAATTGGCGCGCTTAAGATGCTTTGTTCTCATCCAGATTTACTGCGCACCAGCGCAAAAAAGTTTAAATTATTAAATGGAGAAGGGTCTGCTTATGCTTGCGAGCTTGTTGATACTGGCGCTCTTGATGATATTTACGGTTCACCTAAACTGGAATATCTTGCGCGATATGTGGAAGATTTTCTTAACCAAGATGAAGAAAACAAAGTAGTTATTTTTGCTACTTATGTAGACATGCTTGATTTTATATCAGAGGCTATAGGTTCAGATAAATGCCTTTTATATTCAGGAAAATTAGACGCTCAAACTAAGGAAAATAACAAGATTGCCTTTAATACAGACCCAAGTATTCGTGTGCTCATCAGTTCTGATGCTGGCGGTTATGGGGTTGATTTGCCTTCGGGAAACCTTCTTATTAACTATGATTTACCTTGGTCCTCAGGAGCAGCAATTCAAAGAAACGGACGAATTGTAAGAGCTTCTTCAAGGTTTAAGGCCGTAGTTATACAAGACATAATTATGGCGGGTTCTATTGAAAAAAGGCAATATGACGCCCTTCAACAGAAGTCAGCTATTGCTAACGCTATTATTGATGGCAAAGGTATTGATGATAAAGGCGGAGTTCCTTTAAATGTAGGTAGTTTAAAGCGGTTTTTGATTGAGTCTAGCGTCTAGAATATACGCATGCCAAACGCACCTAAGACCCCTACGCGTACTATCCGCGTACCTGATGACCTATGGAAAGCCGTCCAGAAGAAGGCTGCCAAAGAGGGCGTCACAGTCACAAGCGTAATCATTACCGCGCTTGAGTCGTATCTACTTGACAAGTAAATAGTTCAGGATTAGATTGTTGTCCCTAACCAGGGAGCAACATGGAACTATCAGTAGTCAAAAATAACTTACGTCAATACCTTGCCCTTAAAAGTGAGATTACCCTTTTAAGTTCGCGCCAAAATGAATTAAAAGCGCGTTTAGATTCAGCTATGGAAGAGGTAGAAGTTAATGAGAGCGGTCACAGAGTACTTCTAATTGAAGACGAAGCCACTGGTGATGTAAAAATTACTCGCCAACGCAGGGTATCAAAAAATTTAGATATAGATAAGGCAGAAGAAGTCCTTTCTAAAAAAGGTATTAAAGACGCATGTATTAAGATGGTTCCTGTATTAGATGAAGATGCCATTATGACTGCCTTCTACGAAGGCTATCTAACCGAAGAAGATATTGACTTTATGTTTCCATCAAAAACTAGCTATGCCTTTATTGTGGACGCTAAATGACAGATGATTTAATTGATTCTACTTTTGCTGGCTTGGATGTTTATTATCCAGGCAGTAAGCGTAAGCGCAAAACCCCAGAACCTAAAAAGCCAGAGATAACTCTGGATGCTGGTTGGGATTCAAAACCATATAAGAAAACACTTCCCAACGGTAAAGACGTTGAGATGTTTACTATTGGTGCGCTTGCGGGAGCACTAGGACGCCCTGTAATAACCATACGTGCATGGATTAAAGAGGGCTACCTACCTGCTTCACCCTACAGACTTCCTACTAAAAAGGATGTCAATGGGGAAGACCATCAAGGCCGTAGGCTGTATTCACGGGCAATGGTCGAATCAGTAATCAAGTTATTTGAGTCGGCTGGACTGCTGTACGTAAAGCGTATAGAATGGTCCTTACACCGACAGCTCAGTAATGAGATTGCCGAGGCTTGGAGTAAAATCCGTGCTGATGAAACAAACTAAAAACAAAACTATGATAAAAAGGATATGCAAACATGGCAATAGACAAAACAGCAGAGTACGCAGTAGAGAACGACGAGTTCGCTAACTTGGATACTCCAATTACAGACCGCCCAGCTCAATCAACCAGCACAGCAATTCAAACTGGTTGGGGAGCAGCGTCAACTAACACTTCATCAGGAATGGAATTCCCTAAGGAATTTAAATTTGTTGATGGTGAATTTAAGATTGTAAAGTTCTTGGACGAAGAAGGTCCATTTGCAGTCTATAAGCAACACTTCCTATCTCAAGTAACAACAGGTCGCCGTTCTTATGTTTCTACAGGACCTAATGACCCGTTGATTACTAAACTTGGCAGCAAGCCAGAAGAAAAGCGCGCATTTAGTATTGCTAACTTGAGCGCTGCTGGTGGACCACAACGCCAAATGCTAATCGCATCCCCACGACTATTTAAGTCGCTACATGCCGCTCACTTCTCACCTCAAGGACCATTGACCAAGAACTATTGGGCAATTAGTCGTTCAGGTAAGATGGCTGCAACTGTTTATCACCTTAATGCTATTAAGCCTCGCGACCTTGCTGAGGACTGGGGCATTACTGATATTAATGCATTTGAAGCAGCAGTAATAGCAATGAAGCCTTTTACACGTGCAGATATTAAAGAGCACACTGTAGAAGAGCTTGAAGCAGTAGCAAACTCACTGCTTTAATAACTGATTGTTGGAGGGTTAGTTTCATACCCTGGTTCTAACCCTCCAGCTTTAAACATGGGGAACACAATTTGAATATTATTACTACCAAAGAACAACTTGAAGAGATGGTTGAATACTATCTCCAGCAAGACGCATTTGCTTTTGACGTGGAAACTGTTGGTGACCGTCGAGGCGTGCCTGCTGTTAATGAGGTTCTATGGATTAGTCTTGCCACACACGGGCGTGGAGATGTAATACCAATGGGTCATCCAAATGGAGATTTTTTATTTGAAACTTTTCCATTAACAGGTCAGGGTGAAAAGAGAGCGGCAGAAGGTTTGCCACCACGGGAATTGGATTACTCACGAGATAAAAAGAAAGCTATTAAAACTTTTGGTCCAGCGCCAGAACAGTTATTTCCAGCAGAGGTATTTAAGGCGCTTAAACCATTAATGTTTAACGATAAGATTCTTAAGATAGGTCACAACCTAGTATTTGATTTAGGTTCAGTTACAAAATACTATGGAGAAACCCCAATAGGGCCTTACTTCGACACCCTTATGGCCTCTTTTCTTTATAACAATAAAAATGCAGGTAAATTAGGTCTTGATGACTGTTTACAAAGAGAATTTGGTTACTCAATGGTTAAGGGCATTGGGTATATGGTTGAGATTTACTCTTTTACTGAGGTTGCTAAGTATGCCTATCTTGATGCCAAGTACACGTTCCTTCTATGGAAAGAGCTGGTTCCAAAGTTAGAAGCAGCAGACGTCACTACTGTTATGGATTTAGAGATGGATGTTCTTAAGGTCTTATGTGACATGAAATTAACAGGAGCACCAGTAGATAAAAATACTTTAGAGATGTTGCACGAAAAGCTTACTAAAGAGATTGAAGTCATTACCTCAGATATTTATCGCATTGCTGGTCGAGTATTTAATATGAATTCTAATCAGGAGAAGCAATACCTATTGTATGGTCCTTTAGAAGAGGGTTGTAGAGGTCTTAAGCCTGTTATGCGCACAGGTAAAGGAGAAAAGATATTTATTCAACAAGGTGGTGAGGCTTTAACCTATAAGGAGTACTCAGTATCAGCTGAGTCTTTGGAGCCTTTTCGTGAGAAAGATGAGTTGGTTGGCAAGCTTCTTGAGTATCAGGACCTTAATAAGTTAATGACTACCTATGTAATTCCTTACTTAGGTGGAGAAATTACAAAGACTGTTAATGGAAAGTCTAAGACAGAAGAAAAAGAAAGCCTACTTATCAACGGCCGTATTTATGGAGACTTTGTTCAATGGGGCGCCGAGACTGGACGTTTTTCTAGTCGTAACCCTAACCTTCAAAACATTCCTGCCCCAGAAGACCCAGATAAAGTTCCAGAAGACAAACAGTATGGTCGCATGATTCGTAACGTTTTTACTGCCCCAGAAAACTATAAATTAGTTGTTGCCGATTACTCACAGATTGAGCCTCGCATTATTGCGGTAATGTCTAAAGACCCAATTATGATGCAAAACTATGTAGATGGTGGAGACATCTATACCACTGTAGGTGACACTATGGGAGTAAACCGCAAAGCAGGTAAAGCTTTGGTTCTAGCCATTGCATACGGTGTTGGCCCAGATAAAATTGCGCGCCAAATAGGATGTACTCCTCAAGAGGCTAAGAAACTACTTAAAGACTTCTCAGAGAAGTTCCCTGCAGTAGACCTGTATCGTTCTAGGGTTATTGGCGTTGCTCGTAATAAAGGGTATGTAACAACTATACTTAAGCGCAGGCGTTATCTTCCCGAAATCACCTCTAGAAACACGGCAGATAGGGCAAGCGCTGAGCGTCAAGCTTTCAACACGCGCATTCAAGGTTCCGCTGCTGACATTATTAAACTTGCTATGATACGGGCACATAAGATGATTCCTAAAGAGGCTAAGCTTCTTTTAACCGTGCATGATGAACTTGTCACCATGGCTCCAGATAATCTTGTAGAGAAAACCAAAGAGGCCATTCGTGAGGCTATGGAAGGTATTAATTTACTTTCAATCCCCCTTATAGCTGATATTAAAATTGTTCAGAAATGGGGCGAAGCCAAGTGAGTTGGTTTAGTAAGTTTTTTAAAAAAGATATTGAGTATCAAACAATCCAGACTGACATACCAATGACTACAATCATGCGCTGGTACCTTTATGACACAGAGTTAGTAGAGCCAAATGAACTTGCAGAGGATATTGGGCTTAGTTTAGTAAGTGAAGAAGGGGATGTTAAAGAGAAAGAAGATAGCAATAATCGCATAAGCGAAATTCTTCACGTCATACCTTATTTAGAAACTATTTCTAACATAAGTGCCAACGTTCTTGTTTCTTTACATCTTAAAGAACTTAAGGAGAATAACCCAAGGGCTTTAGAAGAATTTGATGCAGAAATTTCTAACATGACTACGGTCTATAAAGCAGTAGCTTTATCTACTTTAATAGGTGCTTTTTCAATTGGAGCCGAACTTGACCTTTTTCATATAACAGGTATAACATCAGACATAGAAGTAGATATGGAGAAATACTTAAATGGCGAATAGTGCAGATTGGTTTGCTAAGAAGATGGGTGCACCAGCGCCTCAACAACCTAATTACCAACAGCCTACACAACAGGCCCCTATGCAACATCAAACCCCAGCGCATGAATTGATGCAAGAACCACAAGTGCAATCAACTGCGCGCCCAGTTGCTTCAATAGAATCTTCAACATGCCCAGGTTGTGGAAGTAAAAATTACGGCAGGTCTCCAATGGCACCTGAGTCAAAAGCGCGTTGCTATGACTGCGGTTATCCATTGGTTCAATCAGGTAGTGGAATGGGTGCAGCAGGTCCACAAGCAACAGGTGGCCCAGCTATTCCAGCAAAACAAGTTGCCACAGGTGGATGGAATCCACAAGGAATCATTGGACACATTTAATGGCAATAACAGGAGATTTAGCAAAAGTATTTAGCGCTATCAATAAAAAAATGGGCGCGGATACTATTATTTTAGGTTCAGATATTAGAGAAGACATTTTAGATAGATTAACAACAGGTTCAGTTGCTGTTGATGTGGCTCTTGGCGGTGGATGGCCAATTAATCAATGGCATGAAATTATCGGTGAAGCTAGTAATGGCAAGACAGCACTAGCGCTTAAAACTATTGCAGCTAATCAAGCAAAGAACCCAGATTTTACAACCGTGTGGGTTGCTGCAGAACAATGGGTGCCTAAGTACGCAGAAATGTGTGGCGTAGACACTTCACGAGTCTATGTAGTATCAACTAATATAATGGAAGAAGCCTATGAAGCAGTCATTCAAATCGTGGAAAGCAAGGCTGTTGATTGTATCGTTGTTGATTCACTTCCTGCTCTGGTTCCAACATCAGAGAACGATAAAGAAATGGAAGAGTCAACGGTAGGACGTTCAGCCCTTTTAACTAATAAGTTCTTTCGTAAGGTGGGTTTAGCTTCTAAGCGCTCATTGACAGAATACGAAAGGCCATTTATCGGCATAATTATCAACCAATGGCGCTCAAAGATTGGCGTTATGTATGGAGACCCACGCACTACCCCAGGTGGATTAGGCAAGGACTATGCCTTCTTTTGCCGTATAGAGGTAAAGCGAGATGATTGGTTAGAAGAGGGTTCTGGTCAAGAAAAACGCCGTATTGGTCAGTCTATTAAGGTCCGTGTATTAAAGAATAAGTCAGCCCCACCATCTACTACAGCGGTAGTTGACTTCTATTTCTCAGGAGATTTAGCAGGTCAGTTTGATTTTGCTAAAGAGATACTATCTATTGGCATTGTCAATAAAGTTATTGTAAGAGCTGGTGCTTACTATCGGTACGCCGATAGACAATGGCAAGGCAGTGATGCTATGCTTATCTCAATACGGGAAGAGATTGACTTAAAAGAGGCCCTTGAACGGGACGTATTAGACTCCATTAAAGCTGGGTCTAAGTTTGCGTATGAAGAGTAAGGGTCAGAAAGAGTCTCAGAAGCACGAGGCACGATTAGCAAAAGTATTTGATGGTAAGCGCACAGCAGCCAGCGGAGCCTTTTGGAATCGTAAAGGTGATGTTCGTTCCAGTGATTATTTAATTGAACACAAGTGGACGGGCAAAGCTTCCTTTACCGTTAAAGCGGCGGTTTTGGAAAAGATTGTTAAAGAAGCGATTCTTGATAGTCGGACACCTGTCCTCGGTTTCAGTTTAAATAATGAAAATTACGTTATGTTGACTGAAGATGATTTTCTTGAACTGCTCCATACTCTTCAGGAGCATACATGTACGACGATGTCGGACACAAAGAAGGCTGGCGATATGACGCCAAATGCCAAGGAATGGACACCGAACTTTGGTATCCACCAAGAGACAAATCTAAATATAGAGCTATAGCAGAGGTATCTAAGGCTGTCTGTTACGGCAAAGACGGTTTACCAGAATGTCCAGTGCGTAAAGAATGTTTATTGTACGCAGAGTCTATGGATGAACAGCACGGTATATGGGGCGGCATGAGCCACCGTGAGCGTAACGCGCTTAAACGTAAAGCTAGTAAAGCTGGCAAAACACTTGAGGAATGGGTAACTATCCACAATTCATGATAGGTTACTCCTATGACAATTAAGCCCAACGGAGCCTTAAAGAAATTTGTAGATATAGGTAAGAAAAATACTAGAGTTCTTGGCTCTGTAGAACGCCACTTATTATCTCGTCCCAAAGATTTATCACGTAGAACAGATGTTCTACATCCATCAGAAATGGTAAGTGCCGATTGGTGCCATAGAGCATCATACTTTCAGTTAACTGGTCTACCAGTAATTGAAACGCGCAAAACAAGTATGCGTTTAGAAACAGTATTTGCAGAAGGACATGCTATCCACGCTAAATGGCAGCAGTGGTTTTATGAGATGAACGTTATGTATGGCAAATGGTTTTGCCAGGACTGTGAAGAGATGTTTTGGGGCGGTTCAGATTGTCACGATGGCCCACTTGAATACCGTGAAGTGCCTTTGTATTATGAGCCATTGCGCATATCAGGACATGCAGATGGTTGGTTAGTAGGTCTTGGTGACCCATTAATGCTTGAGATTAAATCTATTGGAGTAGGTACCTTACGATGGGAAGCCCCAGAGCTTCTTATGGATAACGACAATAATTTTGATAAGGCTTGGAAAGCTTTGGATGCTCCATTTATGAAACACATATCTCAAGTTCAAGTTTATATGCGCTTAGCAGAACTTCTAGGTTATGAGAACGTGCCTCAGGAGGCGGTTCTTATTTACGAGGCAAAGCCAAATCAAGAGGTAAAAGAGTTTGTAGTACCAAAGAGCAACTTTGGAACTGACCACATATTTGAAGCGGCTCAAATGATATGCGATGCTATTAAAGCTAAAACGCCTCCGCGGTGTAATATAGGTCCAAACGGTTGCGCTAAATGTAAGGGGTACAATGACTGAGTTAGTAGCACAAGGTGTAGGTAAGAGCGTTCTATCTATATTAGAGGCTCAAGGATTACCACTTAGAAAAAATCTAGATATTGATGTTCCTAAGTTTCCCGTAGACATCACAGCTGTTGATGACCAAGAGCTAATGATATTAGCTACAAAGTACATGGAGAACTACAATTTTATTCGTACACAGGTTGCCCTTGCTGCGCTTGCAGAAATGGAAGCTGAGAACATTTATACAACGGCTGAGGCTAAAGCCTTGTTAAGTAAAAGCAATGGCAAAAGCACAGAAAAAGCCACCATGCTTAAGTCTGCTGTTATTACAGACCCTGAGATTGAAAGCCTTAACTTGGCAAAGATGCACACATACGCATATCGTAAGATGCTAGAGACCATGCAGGATAACCTGGAGCGTTATTACAATCTTACAAGTCGTGAGCTAACTCGTAGAACTTCAGCTAATAGAAATAGATTCTAATGAAGGTGTTTGGCGGTGGCGTTGATGCCACTAAACCTGTTTACTTAGGTATAGACCAGTCCTATACAGGGTTTGCCATTACAGCTATTCAAGGTGAAGATTTTTATTCAGAAGTTTATAAATCTGATAAACATGGAATAGACCGTCTGCGTGATATTCAAGCGCACACCATGAACTGGTTACATCAATTTGACCAGATTGAAGACGTGGCTATGGAAGGCTATGCCTTTGGTTCCCAGATGGCTAATATGCTTGGTGAGCTGGGCGGAATGGTTAAGCTCACACTTTTAGACTTTGGCATTTACCCACTTATAGTCCCACCTACCAACCTTAAGAAGTACGTCACAGGTAAGGGTAATGGGGTGCCTAAAAGCCAGATGTTGCTTTATGTATATAAGAAATGGAATGTAGACATTACAGATGACAACGCCGCTGACTCCTATGCCCTAGCCCACCTAGTTTCAGGTGCATATACACTGGGATACGAGAAAGAGGTCTATGATAAACTTCAAGACCCCAAGTTCAGAGAGCGATAGATGACCACTATAGTTGCTGTCCAATATGAGGACCGATGTGTTCTAGCCGCTGATAACCAGGTTACAGACGGTTCTGGGCGCATTTATAGGCATGTAGATATGGCAAAGATAAGTGAACGCGGTGCGTTTTTAGTGGCTGGAAGTGGTGAGGTTCAACCTTGCGACGTGGCCCAGCATATATGGAAGCCACCTGCCCCTACAGCTGGGGATAAAAAGAACACATATCATTTTATGATTACCAAAGTGATGCCTTCTTTAAGAGAGGCGCTTAAAGCCAACGGTTATAATTTTGATGAAGCTCAAGAAAAAGAAGATAGTGGCCCTAGGTTTCACTTCCTTGTTGCTGTCAATGGGGAGGTCTTTGACATAGCCGACGACCTATCTGTATGCCGTACTGAAGATGGTCTATATGCAGTAGGCAACGGAGCGGCATATGCCCTAGGGGCTTTACATGCTGGCTCAAGCGTACTAGAATCCCTTCAAATAGCTGAGAAGCTAGACGTTTATACATCTGGACCTTTTATTGAAGTGGAACAGTTAAAGTATGCCTAGTTACGATTATAAGTGTGAGAAGTGCAGCACCGTGGTAGAGATTACTAGAGCCTTTGATGAGGAGAGTAGTCCTAGTTGCACTTCTTGCCAGTCTTACATGTCTAGAGTATGGACAGCAACACCAGCACACTTTAAAGGTGGCGGTTGGGGAGGAAAATAATGGGAGCACATAAGAATCAAATGAAAATTAAAGCTGCACTTGAAAAGCGTATTGAAAATATGCCTAAAGGTTCAGGTTTTAAAAAGCCAGGCTCTATGAATCGTAAAAAAACTGGTTACGTTAAAGTAAAGCCGTTGCACTAATGGGTTTACTAAACACTTTAAGTAAAGTTTGGAAAGGTCAGCCTTTAGATTGGCCACTTCCACATATTATTTCCTCAAACGAATGCCTTGCTCGTTGTGCTCGTTGTTCTACTGTATATGGAATGGCCAAATCTGAACGCAGAACCACTAACTACTGTTGGAGTTGTAAATGAGTAAAACACAGGATAAAAAAGCACAACGCATATCCGAATCAGAAGACTTTGTTGCAGAGCGCCGTCGTTTACAATTACACATGTTAGAACAAAACTTTGAGACTGGTGTTAAGTTATACCAAGACCAAAAAGATACCCTATCTCCAGAAGAGATAGAGCAGATAGAAAAGATGATGGCCGAACAACGAGCAGCATTGGACAAGCTTCATGAGCAGGCCTATCCGACAGCTAAAGCCTGATTACACAGGCACGATGGACCATGCCAATGAGGTCCACCACATCTGCCCAGTTTGTGAATCATTTGTATGGAATGTAAAAGCGTCTTTTGATGACTATAAAATGTCGACATATTTTCTAGATATGGAGTGCTCATCCTGCGGCACTTACGCCAAAGCGCCAACCCCTTTGGATAGACCATGACTTGTTTTATTGATGGTTGTACTACAAAAGTTACAGCAAGGTCTATGTGTAATGCTCATTACCAGGCTTGGTGGAAACTACAACCTGTAGAAAATAGAAACCCAAATAAGGGTAGGCCAAGGATGCAGACTGTAAGCTATTGGGGCATGCACAGCAGAGTAAGACTTGCAAAAGGTTCAGCCTCTAATTACCCATGTATAGACTGCAACAAACCCGCAAATGATTGGACTCATAACTACTATTGTGAGGACGTTTTGTACGGAAAAGGCAGAAAAAACAGACCAAATCTAAATCCTTATTGCCTTCATTTAGAGCATTATGAGCCAAGGTGCACCCCTTGCCATATGTATTTGGATAAGGTTTTGAACAGACTGAATATGAGCAAGCCTTCATAATTTATTCCACGGGGAACCACAATTCGTAATCCCAAGGAGCATAAATTGACAGAACAAAAAGATGACGGCATCCTACGTGTAGGAGCTGGTTCAAACCCTCAAGCTGTAGCCTCAGCAATCGCTCACAGCGTCTATGAGACCCGAACAGCCAAGATTCGTGCTGTAGGTGCAGGGGCAGTAAATCAGGCCGTTAAAGCCATTGCTATAGCCCGTGGATACACCGCACCAAGAGGCTTAGACCTTGTATGCGTTCCAGGGTTTTCAACAATCGAAAGCCATGACGGACAAATTTCTGCCATTGTATTTGATGTTAAAGCCAATTAAGCCTGTATTTATTTAGTAAGTACCGTACATTTATTTAACCCCCTTTGCAAAGGAAAACTAATGGAAAAAGCCAAGAGCAATAAGCACATTGCGCCTGCTGATGCAAGCGTCAAGAGTGTAAAGTTCGATAACGCTTCAGCCGCACCTTCAGCCAACACTAAGTTGATGAAAAAGAAAGGTGCTCAAGCTGGCGACCCAACCAAGATGGCTAAGCCATCACCTAAGCATGTAACAAGCCCAGATGCAGGACACGCTGGAGCACGTTACGGCATTCGAGTTAAGTTCCAAAAGAGCACAGCTCCAGAAGCTGGCGCGACTCAGGCTAATGGACGAATCCTTCCTTCAGCTATGAAGTCACAGGCTCCAAGCTTTAAGTCAGGCATGGCTGAATAAAAAAGTAAGCCACTAAACCCCCGCCCTCACAGCGGGGGTTTTTTAATGCTTTGTCCTAATTTGTGTGGTAGTCTTTCACCCGTTGCGTCACGATGACAACAGGGAGAAGACATGATTGAAGTATTAGAGCAGTATCTAACTCAGCCTAAAGAGGCCTGCGTTGTAGGTAAATGGGAACAAAATTTAAACCCTAAAGAGCAAGAGGCCCTTGCAAAATTAAAAGAAAATAATGCCAATATTAATGTTGGAAAATTATTTAAAGATTTAAATACCGATACAAAACTACCTTTTAGGCTAACAGCCTTTCGGTCCCATATGAGAGGTTACTGCGCATGCCGATAGATTTTTTAGATGTTTTAAATAACGCAGCAAAAGATGTTCCTAATGTTGATTGGGCTTGGCCACCAATTCAACAAGCAAAGCCGACTGTTATAAAGCCAGCAGAATATAAAGAGCGCCAAGCAAGCAAAGGCGGATTTAAGTTATTTGTATTTGTTCCAGACCCACAGATTGGGTACCGTAAATATGAAGACGGGACACTGGACCCATTTCATGATGAGGCTGCTATCGATGTTCACTTCCAGCTTCTTGCCTATTTAGAAAAGCGTTATGGCGTAGATGAGATTGTTCACCTAGGTGACTACCTAGACCTTCCAACAATGGGTAAGTATGCACAGGAAGAAATGTTTGCGCATACAGTCCAACCAGCCCTTGACTATGGTCACGCACTATTGGCTAAGCAACGTGCCACATGCCCAACTGCAAAAATTACTTTATTAGAGGGTAACCATGATTGCCGTATGCAGAAGTATGTTGTTATGAACGCGATGGCATCAAAAGGTATTAAGCGGGCTAACTCAACACCTGATGAGTGGCCAGTAATGTCTGTCCAGTACCTATTACGCCTTGATGAACTTGGCGTTAATTACGTAGGCGCCTATCCTGCTGGTGAGTATTGGATTACCCCACACCTTCGCGCTATCCACGGAACTACTGTACGTAGCAATGGTTCTACCGCCAGCGCATATGTGAATAAGAACCCTCATGTATCAACGGTATTTGGGCACGCACACAGACAAGAACTACAATATAAAACCGTTGCTAATGGTGATGGTCCTATCAGGTCTGTTTCTGCTAGTCCTGGATGCCTATGCCGTGTAGACGGAGCTGTTCCATCTTATGGTTCTGGTCTTAATGATAACGGGCGCCCTGTTAAGCATTGGGAAGATTGGCAACAGGGAATCATGATTGGTTGGGTACATGACGATGGTCATTTCACCTTGCAACCTATTCATATCATGGATAAATGGGCTGTTTACGAGGGTAAAGAGTTTAAGTCCAGTCTGTAATTAAATAGGCGTACCATAGTCCTATGGCCAATAACCACCAAAACATTCAAAATCTTGGTGCGGGTAGCATGTATGGCACTAACACCGTTTACGGTGGTGGTGGTCAACCTGTTGCTCGTTCTGAACTTGATTTTCTACGCATTGGTGTTGGTCGCACACCTCAAGCAGAATATCCTGACGGCTACCTAGGAACTATTCGCTCACGCCGTGATGATAAAGGGCGCGACTCATACTCATCAGACCGTGTATTAAATGGATTAAAAGTACGTATTGGTCAGCGTTCATATCAACGTGGTATTCACCGTGGTGAGCGCATTGATGTACAAGATTATTATTATCCAGAGGGTTTGGATAACATGCGAGGTATTGCGCGCCAAATGAAAGCTGTTAAAGATGGAAACGTTTACCGCAGTAAGCGCAATGTAGAAGACGCAATGGCTATGCCTGCGCCACATCTACCAAATGATGGTAAAGCTAATATGCGCAGCACATCCCCAATGTCATTAGACAAGAGGCGTGTAGACCAAATGGCTCGCATGCGTCCAGGTTGGAAGTAAATGGCTGAGGCAACTAGCGGAGGCCGCTTTGCAGATGGCGTTTACAATCGTCGTCCATGGGTTGCACCTACTGAAGCCGCTTACCCTCCACAAGAGTACATTGGACCTTTCCAAAGCAACAAAGAGCGCCTAATCAGCCAATCTACTGCAGCTTGGAGCATGAGCGCGGATGAGATTCGTGAATTTGTACGACCACCTATGCCACAGATAAAATTATTCCCTGCTCGCTATGGATACACCGACCAAGAAATTGGCATTGAAGATATAGTAGAGTTACCAAACAGAGCTGCAACAAGCCAGCGTGTAGAGTCTGACTTCAGCCAGACCCCTAATACGCAGGAATCGACCAGCACTAACTCATTAGGAGGGTCCATTTAATGGGACGCAATAACGCCGATTTTAATAATGGCAAAGGTGTCTCAAACTTTGCTAAAAAAATGGAATCCTTTTATAAAAAATATGAATCTTCAGAAAATGGTGCTGAAGACCTAAATGCTCGTGCTGAAATGGATGAGGGCAAATAATGCGCAACGACCCAGGGCTATTTACTGATTCAACGGGTGAAGGCATGGCTGGCGCAGAAGACGTCGCGCTAAGCACACAAAGAGAATTAAACCGTACTGTTTATAATGGCGAAAACAGCTGTACTTCATGCGGAACCATCATAGACCCAGTACAATCTATGTTTAGTCAGGACACTTGCTCATCCTGTAAAAGAAAGCAGCAGCACAATCTACTCAAAAGGGGTATGGTTAAATGACAGTAAATAAGTTCCGTTCAGAAAATGAATCACTAAAAGAGGGCGCAACAGACGGTAAGTATCGTAAGCGCCGTCCTAATACATCTGTTGCTGCAGGCATGGGCGATGAACTAGTTGTTCAAAATCGTTCTGACCTACATCCTTATTGGAACTACGGATTTGTTAATTCAGAAGAGCCAAGCAAAGTAAACCCAGCAGGTAATTAACATGGCTAAAGACCGTGCAAGAGATATTAAACGTACAGTAGGTAGCCACGCTGAAATGATGGGTGCACTAGGCCGTGCATCTAAGCGTGAACCACTTAATACTGAACGTTTATTTGCTGGTCCAGAGTTTGGCCGTTTAACGCCAGAAACACATGTAAATGTAATATCTGAAAATTACCATAAAAAGTTTGGACCACAAGACTCAGTCCGTGGTAAAAAGTATGATAATAATTCTTTTCCAGAAGGTGACTACGACAAACACGCATTGGATGAAAAATAATGAATACTAATGAGTCACAGTTTCCAACAAGTAATGTAAAAGTTATTAAAGATGCTGCTCACGCCTATGATGAGTATGGATATGAGCCAAAAGAATACGAAGATAAAAAAGGCGTAAAACTAGATGTTATGGGTCAATCGGATGTAACTCGTCAAAATCTTGCAGCATCTGAGGACCGTCATCTTGCTACACGTAATAGAAAAGCTAAAGAAGCTGGAAAAACCCCTGTAGTTAAGATTCGTACCAATGGCTGAGCGTAAATCGCTCATTGAACGCTTTGGCGGAACCGTAGAGCCTAAAGCCCCACAATCTAAACAGTTTCGTTCTGTAGATGACCCGTTTCCAAATAGAGGCCAGGTTACTGGCGGAACAGTTATGCCAAGTGGAAGAGCCATAGTCCAACGTACAGGTTCTGTAGATAGCCGCCCTAGAAAAGAAATTAAATTAGATAAAAATAACCCAGAGCATATAAAAGCCCTTGTTAGCGATAAAGGGGCATTGGTTCATGCTGGAGGCAAAGTCACAATTCCAGATATGCCTAAGAAAAAACTAGAGAAGAAGTCCGCTGCTAAAGCAGTAGCCCCAGTTAAAAAGGTTAGCAACCTACAAAAAGCGCAACAAAAGCTAGAAGCTGCTAAAAAAGAGGGTAAGCTTTAACATTTGTGGTAGGCTTACGCCATGTCTTCAATTGATGAGTTAGAGCCAGACCGAATAAACCTGCTTATATGCAAGCAGTGTAAAACTATCCAAGAGGTCCCTTATTACAAGGGCGGTAAATCTTTGGGTGAGGGTAAGTATGACCAAACAGATAATCCTTGGCTTCCAGGTGCTATTGGTGAGTGCGAGCGACAAGGCCACTTTGGTGTTCTTACAGATTGCTTAACTGTTGCATGGATGGGCAACCCTAAGTTAAAAGAAAGTATCCTTGCCCAAATTAAAGAGCAGATTCTTAGTGGTGGTTCTACAGGTCTTGATGTGTTTGGTACAGGTTTTTATGACCTTAAAGAGACATACTCTACAGATGCTATGTCTTGTTGGAAGGTTCATAATAGCCCTAAAGGTCAATGTCCAGACTATAAAAGCGACCGTAAACAACTTAAAGCTGGTACTGAAAAGGAACGCAAGGATGCTGGTTTAGCGGCATCTAAGATTAAAGTTTACCTTTGTGATTTTTGCCCAGTTAAAATGTACAACCAAAAGCGCGCTTATGAAGAACGAGGTTTGTATAACTAATGCCTAAGGTAGAAGCCGCCATCTTAATAGTACTTAAGAGCGATGGAACCTACTCAGCATTAAATAGCATTCCAGTAGATTTAGAGATAAATCGACAAGCTACTAGACAAGAGATTAAAACTGGGTGTTCTGAAATAGTTGAGGCAATACAAAGAGATGCTATTGCAGAGGCCGTTACAGCTAAACTATCTAAATTATCTCAAAGTGACTCAGAAAAGGCCTCAAGTTCAATCCGCCAAGCCCTAGAGAGTAAAGGTATACTGTAAGTACATAGTCTAGGAAACGGGACCCTCATGTACATCGACATGAACTGCAGTTGCACAGCTTCATTTTCAGTTGATTCAGATGAGAATGATACGTTAGCAATGCTATGGGCAAACCAGTTTATTAACTCGCATCAAAGTTGTGGTTTTATGACAAAGGCAACCATGCCCGTAGAAGAAAGTGCCCCGTCATATGAGATTATCTATAAGGAACAGCGCGAAAAAGAACTATAATAGCTGAATGGATTTCTACGCCGCACTTGTCTCACAGGCTCAGCCTGTATCTGTAGAGCCATCTGAAACTTCGTACTTCAGCGCACCTGGGGCAGGCCTAGACCCTCGTTTAATTCGCAGCGGAAAGCTTGTACCTTTTGTACGTTCAGCAATTCTTCGTATTTTATTTGAACATCTAAAAAGACATTACTATAACCCAGAGGCATATGTACATGTGTATTTAGCTGGCTCAGGTATTTCATATCAATGGACAGCTGCAAGAACACCAGCTGATTTAGACTGTTTAATAAGCGTTAATTATTTACTGTTTAGGCAAGCTAACCAAGAATATAAAGCCTTAAGTGATAAACAGATAGCTGCGCTATTTAATGAAAACTTTAGAGAAGACTTATACCCACTTACTAAGAACTTTTTAGATGCCTTTGAACTTACTTTTTATGTAAATGTGAGTCAAGATATTAAATCTATTAAGCCTTATGCAGCCTATTCAGTTACCAATGACGATTGGATTGTTACACCAGAAATTCATAAGCCACCCGTTAATAAAGCTTGGGATTTAGTTGTAGCCCGCGATACTGCTATGACAAAAGATATTGTTGCCCGTTACTCTAAGGCATTAGTTGAGTTAGGCAGTTCTACTAATGACACAGCTCGTAGAAATGCAGAAGCCGCATTAAAGTTAGCGGTTGAACAAGGAGCTGCCGTATTTGATGTTATTCATGAGGGTAGGCGCTCAGCCTTTAGTCCTTCAGGAAAAGGCTATATGGATATAGCTAACTACCGTTGGCAATCAGGTAAGGCTGCTGGAACTGTTCAAGCCCTCAATAAGTTAAAAGAAATTTCAACAAAAAGCCGTAAATCATTTGAGGCATCTACTTACGGAATGGAGCTACCAGACGCTAGTACGTTAATTCGTAGAGCGTTAATCGGCAAAAAGTAGGACTAGGTGCTATAGTCCCGCTATAGCTTTATTTAATTAGGAGAACTAATTCGTGTCAGTTATTATGTTTGTAGATGGCGTACTTCGCAGCCATACAGGGGCACCTATTTATCAAGGATTAGCGATTTATCGACTTTTTAATGATGGAAATAGAGTTGTTCTTTTATGTAACGATAAGGCCAAAGATGACCATTGGCTTAAAGAGCATAAAATAAATAAATTAGATGACTTGATTGACAAGAGCATCCCACTTCTTACAGACTTTCCTGAATACCGTCAGGTTGAGTATTGCCGTGGTAAAGGGCCTATTGACCTTGTGATAACCTCTGACCCTGAGCTGGCCAAAAGATTGATAGAGGTTGGTATTACAACAATGGTATTTATGCAGCCATCTTATATTCAGGAGCGTTTTAGACCAGATAGCTCTGAAGGCCGCCGTACTTGGGATGCTATTAGTGAAGAGATTAAGAAGCAACAAGATACTTTATTAGAAGACCCAAGGCTGCAGCAGTGAAGCTCATATATCTGGGGGCAGAAGTCCCGTCCAATCGTACTTTAATAGAAACTACCTCAGCTACCCATGTAGGTGTCAGTCTTTGGCGGCTTATAAAGCGCGGGCTGCCAGCCAAGGGGTATTTTATTAGTAACTACTTTAACAAGGACTTTCATATTCATGTGCATCCAGGTATCCCTAAGGATATAGAGTTAGACCGCCTGGATTTAGAGTGTTTTGCAGCTGAGTACGAGTACTTTATTGCTAATAACATAGACCGCATTAACACTTTCAATGAAATTAACGGTCCTTGGGTTGACCAGTCTTTTGTAGAGGAACAGCGCCGCACAGCTTGGGCGGAAGTCCCTCCAGGCAAGTTTCAACCTATTTGGGAGCCTTCTACAGGCCTAGCAGAGCTTAACTTATTAGTAGATAGGTATTTAGACATAGCAATCCCAGGAGAGGCGCTAGAGACTGAAACACAGCTAGCTATGGTCACTAGAACATTGTCGCGCCAACATGGAACTAGATTTCATATCATGGGGTCAGCTAAGCCAGATAACCTACGACAGGTGTCTGCTGAGACCGCCAGCACTATGTCATGGCTTGCCCCTATGCTCAACGGAGAGACTATTGTCTGGGATGGTGTTAAGCTCAACCGCTATCCAAAGCGCATGAAAGACCAAGCTCGCTCCCGCTATAGAAACGTCTATATCAAAGCAGGTTTGGATGTAGATAAGATTTTAGAAGATGATGATAAAGAGGTTTGCCGTCTAGCGATTTGGTCATATCAACAGTTTGAGAATAGGATGAACAGAGTGAGCAGCGAAGAAGATGACGAACTGTTATATCATAACAGCGATGATTTAGTACTAGGTACTAATGCGGAAAGTACCCCTGCCGTATCTAATAAGAAGGGGGTAGAACCACGGAAACTTTTGCCACGAGAAGATGTGGAAATGGGCAATTTACCAGTCTTTGGATACCAACTTGAGACCGTTGTTGAGGATGATGGAACCATCAAAGATGTGTCCACAATCCACTCACAATCAACCAGCTTGCGAGCTTGTGATACATGCTTTGTAGCCTCTAATTGCCCAGCTTTTAAGCCACAATCTGTATGTGCATTTAAGCTACCAGTGGAGGTAAAGACCAAAGACCAACTCAAATCCCTTATCAATGCAGTTATTGAAATGCAGGGCCAAAGGGTTGCTTTTATGCGTTTTGCTGAAGAAATGAGTGGTGGATACGCTGACCCTAACGTTTCTCAAGAGATAGACCGACTATTTAAACTCATTAAAACTACTAAAGAATTAGACGATTCACGTGAGTTTATTCGCATGACTGTAGAGCGACAAGGTTCAGCAGGAGTGCTATCTTCTATCTTTGGAGATAAGGCGCAGGCACTAAAAGAGCTACCTGATGGCGGCTTAAATGAAGCGCAAACCACCCAAATTATTAAACAATCGTTAGAAGATAAGTAAGAGTTCTTATAATATAACAGCCCTCTCACAGGGGTTGGAAATGCACTACCTAAAAACTATACAGAAATGAGGAAATAATGGCATTGTCGTTCAGACTAACTGAGGACTTTCTAGCAGGATACAGAGATAAGAAAGTACCTTGGGGATACCAAGATGCCGCTGGTAACTCGGTAGGCGAGATTACCTTCCTTAGAACATATAGCCGTCTTAAAGAAGATGGAACCAAGGAGACTTGGACTGACGTGTGTGAGCGCGTTATCAATGGTATGTATTCTTTACAGAAAGACCACGCTAAGGATAACCGCCTTCCATGGAATGATTCTAAAGCCCAGTCTTCTGCTAAGGAGGCTTTCGACCGCCTTTGGAACTTAAAGTGGACTCCCCCAGGCCGTGGACTTTGGGTAATGGGAACACCAATCGTTAATGAGCAGCGAAACTCCGCTGCACTACAAAACTGTGCCTTTGTATCCACTGATTCCATGACCAAGCTCAATCCAGCCAAGCCCTTTGCTTTTCTAATGGAAGCCTCGATGCTAGGTGTTGGAGTAGGCTTTGACGACAAGGGCGCGGATAAAGAGTTTTTAATTTACGAACCACAAGAAGGAGAAACATATGTCATCCCCGACACCAGAGAAGGATGGGTTGATTCCATCGGAACTCTCATCAATGCTTACCTCAAGCCAGATACGAAGGCTCCAAGCTTCGATTACAGCCAAATTAGGCCAGCAGGAACCCCAATCAAAACTTTCGGAGGAACAGCCGCAGGACATGAACCACTAGAAAGATTACATAACCATATACGCCGTATCTTCAATGGAAGAGCTGGAAGTTTAATTACTCGTGTGGATATTGCTGACATTGGCAACTTAATTGGAGTTTGCGTAGTTTCAGGAAATGTACGTCGTTCAGCTGAGCTTCTTATGGGCCGCTTGGATGATGAAAACTTCTTAAATCTAAAGAACTCTGAAACATACCCTGAGCGCAACTCATATGACCCAGAAAGTCCAGGATGGGCTTGGATGTCTAATAACTCAGTAGAGACCTCTGTTGGTCAAGACCTATCAGGAATCGTTGATGGTATTGCTCGCAATGGTGAGCCTGGAGTTATTTGGATGGATGTATCTCGTAAGTATGGGCGCTTAGCTGACCCTGAGAACAACAAAGACTGGCGCATTATGGGATACAACCCATGCGCTGAACAATCTCTTGAGTCTTATGAGTGTTGTACTCTCGTTGAAACTTACCTTAACCGACATGAGAACCTAGAGGACTTCAAGCGCACTCTCAAGTTTGCTTACCTTTATGCTAAAACTGTAACCCTACTTCCTACACATTGGGAAGAGACTAACGCAATCATGCAGCGTAACCGCCGTATTGGTACTTCTATTTCAGGTGTCGCTAACTTTGCTGATAACAAAGGTTTGCCTATCCTTCGCACTTGGATGGATGAGGGCTACAAAGTTATTCAGAGTTACGATAGAACATACTCTGAGTGGCTTGGTATTCGTGAGTCAATTAAAACTACAACTGTAAAGCCATCAGGAACAGTCTCTATCTTGGCAGGAGAAAGTCCAGGAGTTCATTGGCCTGTTGGTGGTAAGCACTTCTTGCGGGCTATTCGTTTCCGCAACGGCGACCCAATGCTTCCTCTCTTCAAAATGGCTCAATACACAGTAGAGCCAGCGAGTGAAGACCCTAATAATACTTCAGTAGTTTTCTTCCCTGTTGAATCTAACGCAGTACGTTCAGAGAAGGAAGTCTCTATCTATGAGAAGATGGCTCTTGCTGCTCAGGCTCAACGCTATTGGTCAGATAACTCTGTATCAGTAACAATCTCTTTTGACCCTGAGAAGGAATCTTCTGCCGTTGGTCGCGTACTTCATATGTATGACGGTCAGTTAAAGACAGTCTCTTTCTTGCCTAGTGGAAACACTATCTATCCTCAAATGCCTTACACGCAGATTACTGCCGAGCAGTATGAGGAATACCGCATGAAACTCTTTCCTATTGACTTTGCTGGTATCTATGCTGGTATGGCTATGGATGCTATTGGTGAAGCGTACTGTACGACAGACGCTTGTGAGGTCAAGCTGATTAAAGATAATCAGTAATAAAGAAGCCCCCGAAAGGGGGCTTTCTTATTGGTAAATATAACTTATTGCTTTAAGTAACTCTACTATGCTCTCTTGTAGAAGCATTAAAAACTTTAGACTATTCATTTAACGTTTTCTCTCTCCCAATCTAAATAGTAAATGGCAAAATCTACTATGCTTATTCCTCTCTCTGAATCATAACTCTCTTCTTCTAAATACTCAAAGAAGTCCTCATCCATGACTATAACAGGTAGGTCTAACCCTTTAATTACTTTTCCATCAAGACTTGCTACCATTTGAAACTCTCTGTTCATTTCTCTCTCTCTCTTTAGTTAATAGGGCGCAGGTACGGCTCGCTCTCTCTATGGTGATAGGTCCCATAGATTAAGGTCATGACCGCCCTTAGCTGAAAGGCGTGAAGTGCTTTAACGCCCTATTCTCTCCGCAATTAAAACATATGGTCTAATAGATAAAAAGAAGCTTCGGCAAACGAGGAGGCTGTTACCGCCAAATCTACAACATGAGCCTCTCCGCTTGGGTGTGAGCCATAGGCATACGCTAATAGCGCGTTGGAATACGCCTCTACAAAATCTTCAATGGATACGGAGTTAGCATTACTCATCTTCTTCTTCTTCATCATCTTCTTCTTCTTCATCATCTTCCTCCCAATCCTCATCATCATCAGGCTCATCTACTATGTGCCAATCAGGAATAGAGTTATATTGAAATCCACTCACTTCTCTCTCCTCTTATGGTAGTGGTTGATAGTTCATCTCTCCAACGAAGGAGAGGTGCTTGCCATTTTCATCTTGTTTAATAGAAGCCATTTTAATTGACTTGCGTGGTGTTTCCTTCAATACAACTTCTTTCAAGGCGCGCTTTCCTGCGGAAGGGTTAGACCATGCCTGAGTAACATCTAATCTCACAACACCATCAAAGATAATTTGATAGTGAAGAAGCCATGCTCCGCCCTTGTTTATATTTTTAATTAGGCTTGCTTTTAGCGTTTCCATTTTTGTAGCCATTTATATTTCCTTTTCTATTGGTGTTACTTGGTTAAGGGTACTCGCGCCTACCCCTATTGGCAAGGTGGCGCGCCAACACAAACTTTTAACTAAACTTTGCTTTTCTTTTGAGCGCGCTTTAACGCTCTCCCGCTAAGGGTTAGTGTTTTCATCAACCCGTCACCTCTGCTGGCTCTCTTTGAGCGCACTATCTTTCCTCCTGAATTGGCAACTTGTTGTATCTCATCACTTTTAATTACTTTTGACATTATTTCATCTCTCTTGTTAGGTGGGCTATGAGCGCGCTTAATTGGCTCTCTGTGCTGATACTAGATATTGCTACAACTAACTTCTCTACTGCGTTATCTCCCCATACCTCTCTTGATAGGTAGGCTAACTTGTTCTCTAACTTAACTCTCTCCTCTATTTCCTCTCCTAAATTACCCATTGTTACTTTCTCTCTCCTTTGTTTAGTGGTATTTGGTAAGGCTAGGCACAGCGTTTCGGGTATCTAATCCCTGCGCTTTCGCGCCCTACAACGCGGTCGGGGCTCTTGGTCTATTGGCGATATTCTGCCTCAACACTTAGCGTGGAGCGCGTATTAGTCTTAGTCTTGTCCTACCCTAGCCTTACCAACTCTCTTTTACCAACTGCTTCTATAGATAAACTGCCAATCATCAGGGACATTTATCAGTAAATCGGTCAGTAGTTTATAGGTATCTTCAATCTCTTGCCAATACCAATCGTCATACTCAACTCCTCCGAAGAAGAAGCCTTCAGCCGTTGGTAGTAACTTTTTGGCTAACTCATTATTGCCTCTGTTTTTGATAAGTTCTAAGCACTTATCCCTAAGTTCTATTAAACTACCTCTCTCAATATAAGTTTCTTGGCACTCATCTATTCCGTTCTGGCACTCTTTTACGAAATAGTCATGGATAGCATTAGCCTTGCGCCAATAACCTACTTTTAATTTAACTGTGGCAGAAGGTAACTCTTTGTTTCCAAACTTCTCTCCACCTATTGCCATGAGAAGGGTATTGTAAGTTTCTGTATCACTTGGGTTCATAAACCCTGACCCACTTACATATCTCTCTGCGTATAAATACATATCTAAGCCCATTTAATTGCCTCTCTGTTTAATTGGTTGATAACTAACCCTAAATCCTCCGATAGGTCATTGTCAATACTCTGAATAGCCTCTGTGTAAGTGTTGCCTACCCATTTCTCATCAGCGTATATCGAACCCTCTGTGAACCTTGCTTGCTCGCTTTCAATATCCCATACCCACTCTTTACTGTCGGTATCGTAGTGAATAATAAAGTGGTGCTGGCTCATAGGACTTTTGCCAATATCTCTATGGTTTCTTTCATTGAAGTATTCAAATCCTTTTGTTTATTTAAGACTTCATACATCAACTCCAACGCGCCCCTCATCACCTTCACTTGTAGTTCTAGTGCCTTGATACGCTCATCTTGTAATTCCTCATTGAGTTCTTTATCGTTCATAGTATTACCCTCCTGTTATCCTCTAAATAGAATAGATAATCCTGCGCGGTCTTGACTAGGTTCATGGCGTTGTCTTTATCAAACTTATCCTGCTCTAATAAATCGTGTAGCCGAATAAGCACCTCCCTCATCATTACTGCGTAGTCAATAGGGGATATAACTATTTCAATCTGCTCATCATCAGTATTTTGTGTTGGCTCCATTATCTGCTCCTTTCTAGTGTGCTGGTGACTAGGTCATTGGCTACATCTAATACATCTCTAGGCTTGGTTACTGCTCTGAATACCTTGACTCCATGCCTCCACTCTGAAATCTTGCGAGAGTAGTACTCATGGTTCTCGTGTAACGGGTTCTTGCTGGCTTCAATAATCTGCTCCCAACTAGAATAGTCACTAAGGAATACTAGGCAGGTTAGCACTCCAATTTCATTGAGTCGCTTGATTACTTTATCGCACTCCTCATTGTCTGCCCAATCTCCGTCGGTTAGCATGAATAGTATTTTGATAGGTTTATCGGTAGCAGTTAGTACGCGCTCTGCTTCTATGAGAGTACGAAACGGAGCAGTATTGCCTCTACTTTGGATAAATCTAAACTTGCGCGGTAAGGCTTTTTCTGTTTTGTCATACATCTTTTTACTCTCATGGTCAAACGCGAATACCGATACGGAGCCGTCAATAGTTTCTACTCCGCGCTTAATAATCCATGCGTTCTGACATACCTCTTTCATATATCCGCCCATTGAACCTGAATTGTCTAGGAGCATTACTGCTTCTATGTCGGTGTTATCGTTGCCGATATTCCATTGGTCAAACATTTCTCCAATAGAATTAACATCAGGGTTCATGGTGCGAGAGATATTTAACTTGCCACTTGGGGTTCGACTATCCCACATTGGGTCATTGTTTCTGACTAATCGCTCCAACTCTGTGCCAAACTTTCGCGCATAGGATATTGCCACTTGGCTTGGTTCCATTTCCAATAGTTCTGCTTTCTTAATTACCGACTTAATATCCTCATTACCTGTAATTGCTTTACGAGTTTCTGATACCTCACGCTTCACAACGCTATCGTTCTTAATTTCGTTCATGCGTTCGGTTACTTTTTTGGCTACGCGCTCATCTTCTTGGGTATATTCCGTTGTTTCGGTGCTTTCTACTGTGTTATTTCCTCCAACACCTTCGCCCCTTTTTAGTTTTTCGCGTGGCTCTTGGTTCTGTTCTGCTCGCTTTTGTAGGCGTTCTTGCTCCCTGACACTAGCAGGTCTGCCCTTTGCTCCTACCATGCGCTCGCCATGCTCACCTGACTTCATCTCTGTCTGCTCTGTATCTCTGCCGACAATATCAGCGAACATGGTTAGCAGGTCTTTGGCATTATTGAAATCGGTAGGGAATACTAAACTGCTATATGCGTGGACAATATCCTGTACCTTCTGTGCTAACTCCACTCCATACTTGTTAATAAACTTATTGGCAACTGCTTGGCGAATATCTACATCTACATAACTGCGCCCTGTTAATAGTGGGTATTGGTTTCCCCACTCACTAGGGTCATCTTTTAATAGGTAGGAGGTAATAGCAGTTTCTAGGAATAATCTAGTGCTTGGGTACTTGGCTATCATCAAGCGTTCAATTCTAGCCTCCTCCAACATATTGTAGGCGCGAGTAACCTTCTGCTCCTTTACGAATTGACCTAGTGCGCTCCCTGCTCTTGGGGAGAATAGAATATGCGCGACTTCATGGTAATTAGTTCCATGAAGGCTGGCGATAGTTTCACTATCTAAATCCTCTATTAGGCTGGCGTTGTAGATAATCTCCTTACCATTATTCATGGCGGTAGTATTCATTTCACTATTGGCGGTTACCGATACCGAAATATCATCACCTGTAATAATTTTATCTGCGGTCTGATATACGCTGGCGATACTGTCTAACTCGTTCTGCCTTTCGACATAATCTAATAGAAGTTCATCACGCGTTCTGCCAAACTCATCAGCGTAAATCCACTCCCCCGACTCATTACGAGTCGGGATAGCGGTATTCATTACATCATTGAAGTAATCGTAAGTTCTGCCTTTAGGCATGAATAATTTCCTTCTCTAGTGTGCTTGCGTAAGTAGGGATAACATGACCTAGTGCTTCTGCGATATTGTCTTTATGAGTTTCACACGCTAGGCGCACTCCACTCCGTTCGTCTTTGTGAAATCCATTAACGAAACTTGTGATAGCGAAATTAACTCCAAACTTATTGGCGTTATGGATAAACGCGACTAGCGCGCGAGTGGAGATAGGGGTTGATAGTTCCTCTTTCTCATATTGTTCGCGTAATTGGTCAGCGAGTGTTAATAGCGCGGTGTTATTGACTACCTTGTTTTCGATAGCGCGGTCATAAGGAAACTCCAATTTGATAGCGAACCTATCGCTAAACGCTTGGTTGAGTTCTTGTGTGCCTTTGTAGCCGTAGTTCATATCAGCCACAATTAGCAGGTCGGGGTGAGCCTTGATTACTTCTCCGCCGTTCTCTAGTAACTGTATTTCGCGCCTATAATCAAGCCCTGAAAATAGTACTGTTGAGATACGAACGGGAAGGAAATTGACTTCATTTATGAGTAGCACTCCTCCATGTCTAAATAGGAGAGTTACTGCTCCGTCTTGCCACATATATCCCTGACCATTGGCATTAGGTACCCAACGCCCGAATAATTGGCTTGGGTCAATACCCTGATTAGAGGAGATATTGAAGTATTTTAATCCGCGCTTGCTGGCATAACCTTGAACGCTCATTGTCTTACCTGAACCTGCTTGCCCCTCCAATAGGACATTTATAGCGTTCTCCCTAGCATGGTCATAAATCTCCCACTCTGTTGAGCCGTCAAACTTTCGGTTGATATATTGCTCGCCCCACTTTTTATCGGGAGAGGTAATCATGGATAAACTCATAGATAACTTCTCTACTTGTTCTGCTTGTTCAGCCACTTCGATAGGCGCGCTTTCCGCGATATTTTGTATTACACCTTCTGCTGGTTGAAAGATAGTCGGTGAACCTGTGCTAGTGCGTTCATCTTTTACCAACTCTGTGAGAGAGGTATCGCCCTCCATTATGCGATAGCCAATAAGCATTACTGCCTCTTGGTGTGAAAGTGGCGCGCTAATAGGTTCTGCCTTCTCATTGGCATAGATAGCCTTAGTGGCGATATTGGTGACTTGACCCAATCCAACTAGGTCTAGGTCGCGCTCTGTGATAATTGCTCCTGCTGGTGTGTGTGCGATAGGAGAGGTAGGGAGAATATACATCTCATCACTTGCTACACGCTTCCATGCTTGACCCTTGCCCTTACTGCCATTTGATAGGCGGTGATAGACATGAACCTCATCTTTATAGCCGAATATAAGACTTTGAGCCATTGTCGGGAGGTTGTCTAACTCCTCCGCTTGGCTTTCTACTAGAATTGCTATTGACATTACTTACTGCCTCTCTATGCGCCTATGGCGCGCTTATAGGAAATCACTTTTAATTCCCCTTTGTAGGAGGATAGTAGGGATAGGGAGAGAGATAGGTCAATCCCATTTATAACGAAATACCTATTCACAGGAAACTATCAGGCTTCTCTCTGCTCTCTTTCGCTCTCTTATCTGATAGCACCTCTCGCCCAATAGCAGAAAATCTGGTCGTATGCCTACATATTGGTTTATTGACATTTGGCAGTAGCCTGCGCCCCTACTCTCTCGCCCTCTCTTTGTCAAGGCGGTTTATAACAAGGCTGGCTCTCTCAGAAAACTCTCAGACACGCCCGAGCGCGTGTTTGTGTTGGACATTGCTACGCTATGTCCAATGATTCTGCTGAATAGGCAGAATCTAATAGGGATATGTTCTATTAACATAGGGGAGGGTGGGTCAACACAAACATTTGCGCGGCATTGGTCTTCAGGCAAAAAGAAACCCCCAGCAGCATTGAAGGAAGCTGGGAGCTCTATAGGGGGTGAGAGGCGTTAGACAATTACGGCGAATGTCAGGCTCGGATAGTTTTGCGCCTCTCGGAGGTAGTGACCTACTACCTATTAGTCTTTGGACTTGCCTCGGACTAATTCTAGGGGATTTTCGTCTTTATAGTGTTCTGCGCTCGCTGGGTTCTGTATCCATGAGCCTAAACTCGTAGGAGGATATAGGTCGAACTCCATACAGATACCTCCAACGATACCCATTAAGCCCAACATTGGCTTAACGCGATATGTAGCCCACAATATGACTAGGGCTAATCCTAACGCCTCTATCTCATCAGAGCAATTCGCGCCATTTTCCTTAGACTTTATGGAGGTTATTGCGCTATTACAGAGAGTTGTGACTACCTTGAATTGGAACTCCTCATCTTCTTGGAGGGTTTGCGCCAATACTGCGCGCGCTATCCTCTCATCTGATAGTCCATTAGCATAGTTAGGGAATACCCACTCCTCGGAAGTTTCGGGGAGGTCATCTCCGTTCATTTCTACAGAAGGGAGCATTGAAACTGCTGACATTAGTTCTAAGAAGCGATATTCGCGTTCTTTAGTGTTCATAGCCCACAAGCCTCCAAAAACTTAGTGCGGTCAAATCGGTCGTTGTCCTGTGCCAAGACACCTGCTAGTGCGCTGGCTATATCAGCAAGGCTGGGGTTGAAGCCAGCCTCCTGACCTTCCTTGAATGATTTTAGTGCGCTTGCGATAGCGCGGTAGTCCTTTCGGCTCATACTTCCTCCTCGCTGGCTTGGAACTCAATGTGTTCCTGAATTACAGAGTCAAAATCATAGTCATATCCGCTTGCGCTTCCATAACCTGAATTACCCATAGAGGTAAGGGTGAAGGTGACATCTAGGTCTGCGACCTCAATATCGTTCTCGACTACTTCGCACGCGTCTTCTTCTGACTCGGCTTCTACGCCTTCGACTTCCATTACAGACATACCAAATACACTTACGAGTACTGTATAGGTTGTGGCGATAGCATTGACTTTTTCCCAGCCATTAGCCTCGGCAATAGCGTTGAATAGTTCTGTGGCATATCCGCGCTCAATGTTGCCTTCGCGGACTTCTGACTTGAATACTTCAAGAGTGCGCGCCTGTGAGCGTGCCTTCTCGGTGCGTGTACCCCATGCTCCACCATCTGCGGTCGCTTGGTTAATATCGGCATAAGTATAGGTTTTATCCTGTACTGTTTCCATATCTGACATTTCTTTCCTCTTTTTCACTAGGGGGTCTGACCTAGTAAGAGCAATCTACTCTCACTCTCTCGCGGGGTCAATCTTTTATAACAGGATTTATAACGCTCAGACAATTCTCAGGAACCGCCCAGTTGTTTGTGTTGGGTGCCGTTAGGTGCCCAACATGCTTTTTATTGTCGCTCGCTCTACTCGCTCCAACACAAACTTTATCCACAGGGTGTGGACAAAGCTGTGGATAACTTAGGCGCTTACCTCCTCTCGTGCTCCAGCGTCTGCTAGCGCTTCTTTAATCATACGTATAGCGTTTTCGCGCCCCTTGATACCGCGCCCAGGATTTATACCTGTTAGTCGGGTAAAGGCATGGAGGCTAGACTCCGCTGTAAGTTGCATGCGGGAGCCCTTGACTCCGCCCCTGTTCCAAGTCTTAATTTCTAATTCAAGCCCCATTATGAGGAGTTCGCCCTGTACTTGGTTCATGCGCTTACTCCGCACGCTGTGAGGAACTTAGCCACATCAAAGCGTGGGTTTTCTGTTTTGAGATAGATGGCAAAAGCCTCACATGTATGAGCGCTCGCGTTGGTGTTCTTCAAGCAATCCGCAATCGCGCGGAAGTGTTTTCTTGTCATTCTCTTACCCCTATTCGTTGGTGGTCTGTCCAACAAGGAGTATCTTTCTCTACTTTCTCTTACCCGTCAATCTTCTATAACGTGGTTTATAACAATCAGCAAGTTCTCAGGAATCCGACACGCCGAATGTTTGTGTTGAGCAGCTTAAGCTGCTCAAGCCCATGTATGTCAAGTGCGCCACCCACCAACACAAACAAAAACCCCGCTTATTAGGCGGGGCTTCTGACAGCAAGCTTAGTATTCGTCTAAGCCATGATTGTATGCGAATTGCTCATCAAGAGCCCAAATGTGCTCCTTGAAAGCGTCAGGGCGCCAAATGATTGCATCTTCCTGCTTACACACAGGACAGACTTCACCAGTCTGAACAACCTCAGCGCACCTATCACAAATTAACATAATCACCCCCTAAGTGAGCCAATCATAAGCGCGTTAACTGACAACAACAATAGGGTTTATAACATACAAATAACTCTCAGAAATCTCTCCTCCTTTATACTCCTTTAGGAAGAAGGCGCGGAGGGAGGGAGGGCAAGCCAACACAAACAATGCGTGGCAAAAACCCCGCGCTCCACATGCACGGGGTCCTCGCTTTCGGGGTTGCTCAGATAAACTCGAACGGGTCGCGGTCCTCGAATACCTCCTCGAATTCCTCTAGTGATATTGGGATACCGCTTTCTTCCGCATCTTCCATTAGCGCGGCATAATTTTCTTGTATGCGTGCGCCTTGCTCATCAGCGCTCACAATCGTGTCCATAATAGAACTCCCCCGCTTCATCTTCACTTAGTAGGTTGAATACGCGCCCACATTCCCCGCAGCGCGCCTTAGTAGGTACTTTTATCATAGGTGCCCCAATAGGGTTAGGTTCCGTGTGTAAGACATAAAGAACTTAACTTGCTCATCGGTTAGTCCGATGGTCTCGCCCTCATCATCGGTCTGAGTGAGGATAATGTTCCCCATCATTACATCCGTGCCTGGGTACATGTCATCCCATAGCGCGGTTGCGATAGGATTTTGTGGTAAGCCGATTAACTTGCCTTCATCATTGAGCCACATGTCCACGCCCCATTTATCGGTGAGTTGTACACATTGAATGAGCCCACCTACGGTCTCGCTTAATAGGTTATAAGAATTGCCCTTTTCAAATTCGACAATAGACTTATCCCCCTCGGTGGTGATAATTACTGCTAGTTCCATTTATTGCCCCTTAGTATCGGTGGTCTTACCGATGACGTAATTCTCCCTCTATCTCCTATCTCTAGTCAATAGCATTTATAACGCTCAGTTAACTCTCAGGAAGCGCCCAGGAATGTTTGTGTTGAACAGCTTTAGCTGTTCAAGCCTAAATTCAAAAGTCAACCCACACCACACCAGCCAGCCCCAACACAAACTATCTGCGCGCACAACAAAGCCCGCGCTGTCAGCAACGCGGGCCCTATCGCCTTAGGGGTAACTAAGCCTTTTCTAACTCCCATTCAGGGTGCATTTCTGTAGCAACCATCTTAAGTAACTCGCGGGTGCCATCTCCTACTAATTGTCCGCAGGTGTACAAAATAAGCGCATTTCTAAGTGCTTGGTCCCTATCAAAATAGAGAGCCTCATTTCTATCAGATTTATTATTAGTGAGGAGCCACTTATCGTCCTGCTTAGTAATCGTGTAGGTGCCTACAGTATAGACATCCTCACTTACCTTAGTAATAATGCTCATACCTCCTCCTTGATTAGTTTCAGTTGCGCCCATGTATTACCCTCATTAAGGTAGTTGAGCACCTTGTCCTCCATAATTCCTAAGAAGGCTTCTTCACAAGTTCTGCGCCTATCCTCCTCGCTCATACTCATTAGAGTGAACCGCGCCTGCGCGCCCATAGTTTCCTCATTAAGGTCTGTTTCAAGGTTAAGTACTACTGTGTGTTTAATTTTCACTTCTTGCCTCCTGTTAATACTATGAATAGAGAGACTACTGCCCCTAGAAACATGATACTTATAGGTAGTCCTGACACGTATGGATTGAGTGACATGACCCACCTACTTTCCTAGTAAGGCGTCTGCTTGCGCTTCTGCCATTAGTGCTTGATGTGACTCGCAAGTCGCGCATACTACCCACTCGTTACCTTCATACTCATACTCGGTAGCCCCGTATTGGTAGCAGTATTGACATAGGCTAAAGTTCATACCACTAACGCGATTAACTATTTCAAGCGCAGTAGTAGGTAGATAGCCTTGATTAACTAGGCTTAGGTATAGTTCCTGTAGTTCCTTCATTGTTACCCCTAACTATAAGCGCCCCTTGCGCTTATGAGAGAACCATACGCCCACCTACCTAGACACGCAAGAACCGACACCACTATTTATAACACTCAGGAAACTCCCAGCCTCCCTCTACCCCCCCACGGTTAGACGATTTGTCGACAAATGAAGGCACCAGGTTAGATTCCCAGGTAACGATTTTTGAGGTTTTGGCAGTGGCTTTTATTAAAGGTACATGCTTTAATATTTTTTAAAGGGTTATTGATTCAGACAGTAGCTTTGTTCCCTTATTTATATTACATATTGCGTGAGCTATTTTTACGTTCTCTAAAGTGTCATCTCCACCTTTGGCTAATGGGATTACATGCTCAATGTGAGGATACATCTCCCAGCCAGGTTGCCCCTGGACATGCGGTACCGTTAGGTCTACTGGAGTATTGCATATATAGCAATTGTATCCATCACGGTCAAAGATATGCTGGCGAGTGTAATACTCAGTCTTTAATCCCTTCTTACGGGCACGGTCACGGCTGTTAGTATTGTTTTTATGCGGGTTTGCTTTCCTCCATCGTTTTTCAGCCTCTTTGTATTTTGGGTCTGAATTAAACTTCTCACGAACATATTTGGCTGCTACGGCTTTGCAGGGGTCACAGGCGGTTTTATTATTTTTTCTACAACGGTCATAATCACTTATTTTAATACCATGTCGATTAGCTAAGCGGGTTTGTTCTTCTTTACGCTGTAGCCTATTCTCTTCAATCTTTTGCCTACGTTCATCGCGCTTACGTGTTCTTTCCTCAATTCTTTGCTTTATAGCCAATTCTTTATTAAGCCTCTTCAAAGCCCATTTATCCAAATTATCTTTATGCTCTTTAGCCCTTTTAGCTTTTTTAGCCTTATTAGCTTCAATACGCTCTAATCTAGCTTTTATACGCTCCTCTTTTGCTTTTTTCTTAAATAAAGCCTGTTCTGCCCTTTTTGCTTTACGTTCTTCTATAGCAGCCCTGTTAGCAGCTTTTATAGCAATAGCAGCTTCCTTAGCAGCTATTTCCTCAGGGGTGTATTTTTTCCTGTATTTCTTCTGTTGTTCTTTAATCTTATCTGAATGGGTTTTCCTATACCTTTTATGGTAATTTTTGTACTTTGGGTCTGTATGCCATTTCTCTCTACGATAGGCATTCATCGCATCTCTACAGGGTTGGCATAGCTGCTCAGTTCGGTCTCTATGAGCTTTATATCCAGAGTAGGTTCCACATCTTTTATCTGCTGTAGGTGGTAGCTTGTCCATGGCAGTAGCCTACCACTATTTATTTTATGCTATTGTTCGTCCACCTTCATCGCGCTTGTAGACAGTAGCTCCCTGTGCTAGGGTGCGGTAATGGATTACACATTAACTGTAGAAGAAGAGGCTATTGTCACTAGAGTGGGTTGGGAGAGGCAGAGGGAGTATCTAGGCCGTCCTGAAGCTAATATAAACTACTCTGAGGGAGATGCCTGGGAGACTCTGCAACATATTATCTGCGCTGGTAGTGAGCTAGCTTTTGCAAGGATGCTCGGCCTAAATGACTTTGTTCCCCACGTCAATAAGTGGAAGACAGAGCTAGATGTGCCTGGGGTTGGTGAGGTTCGATACGCCTTCCCTCCTAACTTCCCTGAGTACTCCAATGAGGTGCGCGGATTGAGAATGACCTCAAGAGATGATGAATCTCTTAAATATGTCCTTCTAGCTGGTGGGTTAGGTAGAAAGACTAGAAGGGTAGCCCCTGAGTGGAAAGGTGCCCCCTATACAGCTTTAGGTTGGATGTACGGTCATGAATGTAAGAGGGATGAGTGGAAGGCTGACTTTGGTGGTTGGTACGTACCTAGAGCCCATCTACATCCTATGAGCACCTTAGATATATTTGCTGGTACACCTTCATCGCGGGAATAGGAGATAGCTATGGATAACTGGTTAGAGGGAGAGCTAGACGAGGCCCTGATTAGTCTATTGGAGAAGGGTCTAATAGAGGTTGAATACAATGAACAGCTAGAAGCTCGTTTTCGTGCCACTGATAAGGGTAAGAAGTATATTGAGTCTGTCTTGGGAGATGACTTCTTCTAGCCTTTCCCATTTGCGCGACTTTGCCCTACAGAGGGGTGTACGCCATTTTTGCCTCGGAAAAAGATTAAGACAGTACTGTGGTAGTATCAGCGTATGCGCAAAGAGACCCTTTCAAAGATAGATATTGAGGTCAAGAAGAATAAGCGCCACGTAGCTACCTATGGTAAGACTAAACTCTCCTTTGGTAGGGGCAACTTCGATGACTGGTGCATCTATGTAGAAGGTGGGGGCTACCCTAAGTTCCCAACAGATGAGTGGTATTTTGGCATTCTCAGCGATTGGGCCGACACTTTAGAAGATAAGGTCTATAACGACTTTGTACGGCTCTATGAGGCCACTGGCTCCCAGGTTGATAAAGAAGTCCTACATCTCATTGAGCGCCTCTCTCTGGGCTATCCTGACGAGAATGAGGCTAGGGTCATATTCACTATCCTATATATGGGCATGATTGCCGAGGAGAACAAGGAAGGCGCCATCCTTAAGAAGCGTATGAAGATGCTAGGCGTCCACCAACTATTAATAGACAATTTCACCCCAAAAGAGGCTGCTAACTTTTCTAGAGGAAAACCATCAGAAAAGCTAGTAATGGAGTGCTATAACAGGGGTTTCTGATAAACTTGTGTAATGACATGCGAGCACCACTACGTATTTGACGCTGAAGAAGACGACTGGGTCTGTATCAGCTGTGGTGGCACGTCTGAAGAGAATCAGGAGTTCTTTGAAGAATGACCACGATAACAGCATGTTACTGGTGTGATGGAACAGGTCTTATGCTTTCTGATGAGGAATGCCCATGTACAACTGGAAGCTGCGACTGCCAATTCTGTAAGCGCTTGTAATGTGGTCTTGGGTCCTAGCAGTTATAGGAACAACGGGAATATTCTTTGTAGGTAAGAAGAACGTCTGGTCCTGGCTACTTTTATTATTTAACGAAGTTCTCTGGGTCATATACGCAACCTCAACTAAACAGTACGGGTTTTATTTAGCCTCTTTAGGTTACGGCGTTGTATACATTCATAATTACCGCAACTGGCGTAAATAGGTGTATTCATAGGCGCGTTTTCGGAAAAGCGGAATAAAAGTCAACAATCCTTTGTTATAATTATCTAGAGACGCCGAACGGGTCTCAATTAACTTATATCGTCTAAGGAGATATATTATGAATATAAGCACGTCCTTTCAACCAGATACATTCTCATCTATGACTAAAAGCAACATTGCCTCAACTTTGCTAAACCGAGGAGTGGGCTTCCAAAACCAATTTAAGTTCTTTGAAGAGTTATTGGGCGCAACCGAAGCTAAATATCCACCATACGACCTATTATCAACAGATGAGGATGAGTATGAACTTCGTTTTGCTGTTGCTGGGTTTAAAAAGTCAGATATTGATGTATCCCTTGCTAATGGGGTTCTGACTATCACTGGAAGTAGAGAGGCAGAGAATGCTGATGCCTACTTCCATAAAGGAATCGCAACTCGCAACTTTACTCAAACATTCCCTCTGGCAGAGTTTGTAGAGGTTACATCGGCAGAAATGGAAGATGGAATCCTAACTATCAAACTCAAGCGCGAGCTACCAGATGAATTACAACCTAAAAAGATAAAAATAAAGTAAACTAATCCCGACAAAGTATCGCTACCTTGTCTGAAGCCCTCGTTCCAGCCCACCCTGTTGAGCGAGGGTTTCGCATTTAAAAAGGCGTATCTCAATGCCATACTTCCGCCATGCACTTCGTTTCCTGGCTCTGGGAGCAGATGGATTATCAAGACGCTAATAGCCGTTTTGCTAAAGTGTGCTGGGATGATGTTAATAATGGATGTGCCCTTCCAACGTTTAGCGCGCAACAGTGGCATAAGCATTTTGATGAAAAGCATAAGAACTCTAAAGAAAAGCTAAATACAATGCTTATAAGGGCATATGATGAATATATGCTTTTTATGAACGGTAAGTAAGAGAGAATAAGCATATGGACGATATGGGAACACCAGGACCTACACACCCTGCTTGGCGCGGTCTAGGCAAGCGCACAGAAGGTCAATTTGATAATGTCATTGACTTAGCGGCTACACGCGCTGTTAAAAACATTACTGGTCAAGTAAAGCCTATTAAGGTTGATAAGACCCCTATATCAGCAACTGAAGAAAAACATATGAGTTCCATAATTAAAGATGACATGGCTGCTAAAAAGAAAGAAGATTTTAAAAATAGACTTCAAGCAATCATTGACCGCACATCAAAGGGTAAAAATGATTAATGACCCAGCTCTAGGTCGTGACAGAGGTAAGCGTGCACTTGGTGAGTTTCTTCATGGCAACCAAAGGAATACACGAACACCTTTAAAGCAAAAGCGCAGTCAAGTTATGGATGTTAAAGCAGAGAACATTCGTCAAATTAATAATGGGCAATTTAGCGGTGTGCGCCCAACATATGGACGTTATAACGTATCTGAGCGCGCATCTGACATTCTTAATCGTTCACTTCGTTCTATGAATAAGGAATACTAATGGGAATTAAATCAACAATAGTATCTGCGGTAACTTCTGCTGTTAAAGATAAAGAGGGCGCCACCCCAACAACCCCTTTATCTATAGATAAAACCCCTAGAACCACAGAGATGGAACAAGGGATGTCTGCACCTTCAAATACAAGAGAAAACACTCCTACTATAAATACTCCAATAAACATGGGTACATTAGTAGGCGGAAATATACAAGGAGTATAAATGGCTAAAGATAGAGCGTACGATTCTAAGCGCGTAGCTAAAGTTGTAGCTGGCGGAACAATGCACACCGTTTATGAAAAGGGTGAAGATATCATTGTTGACCATGCTGGTAAAAATGACCCTAAGTGGGATAAAATTGATTTAACTAAAAAAGCTGGAGCTAAGTCTGTAGAAGAAGGCGCAAGAGATGTTCGTAATTGGCATGATAAACACCCTGGACACGGAAAGAAGAAATAAATGTCAGCTGCTTGGACAAGAAAAGAAGGCAAGAACCCTGAAGGCGGATTAAACGCTAAGGGTCGTGCATCTGCTGCTCGTGAAGGGCATCATTTAAAGCCTCCAGTGTCTTCTAGAGAGGCTAGAAAGTCCCCTAAAGCTGCTTCACGTCGTAAATCGTTTTGCGCCCGCATGGGAGGCATGCCAGGCCCTATGATTGGGGATAACGGAAATCCTACTCGTAAGGCTCTTGCATTAAGAAAGTGGGATTGCTAATGGCTAAAGAAGTATGGGATACGCCAGACCCTAAAAAGAAATCAAAGAAGTTAACTCCAGCAAAGAAGTCTGCTGCTAAAGCACGTGCCAAAGCTGCTGGTCGTCCATACCCAAACGCTGTCGATAATATAGCGGTATCTAGGAAAAAGAAATGAAGACTTGCCCTAATTGCAAAGTAGATAAGGCTTTGGATGAATACTGGAAAAACCAGTCATCTTGCATTGAGTGCATGAAGTGGAAGCAAAAAACCTATTGGGGGAGCAGGACGCCTCAAAAGCGTTTAGAGCAGCATTTAAAGTATAAATACGGAATTAGCCCAGAACAGTTCTTAGAAACTTGGGATAAGCAAGAGGGTAGCTGCGCTATATGCAAGGATGCGTTACCAGACCTGTTTACATATGAAAGTAGACGCCGCGGGTATGCTATCGACCATAACCATGATACGGGCGAGTTTAGAGGTATTTTATGTTTAGAGTGTAATACTTTATTGGGCATGGCTGGGGATAGCCCAGATATACTTAAAGATGCCATTGCATATTTAGAAACAAATGGCAACTATGCAGAGTTGGCTGCCTCAAAGAAGAAGGGCAAGTAATGGCGGAAAGTAAACGCTTTGGCCCATATAAAGGGTCAGAGGCTAATGGTGGCCGTCCTATCTATGTCTACAAGAAAAAAGTAGCTGGTAAGTGGGTCACAACCTCTAAAAATAAAGCACGTGCAGACTATGAAGGCAAGAACGGTAAACTTCCTCGTAGTGTTGATGTTGACCATAAGGACAACAACCACAGCAATGACTCAAAGGGTAACCTAAGGGCATTGAAGCATGGTAAGAATACCGCAAAAGAAAACAAGCGACGCGCTGGTAAAAAGGAGAATGAAAAATGAACAAAGACGAAGAGCAATTTCCTAAAGCTATTCCAACACTTGTAGACATTTTAAATTCAAATAAAAAGCCTAAACCTACAAAAACAGGCGTACCTAACCTAAAAGAGATTCTTGACGACAAGTGAAACGTAAAAAACATTTTTGGAATGAGTTTAGTCGCTCTATGCCACTAAGTTCTTCATATATGACAATTACTGGCTCAGGAATTGCTATTCCTCAAAGTATTGCACCTCAAATGCAAAATTATGAAAATAGTGAATCCCCTTCTGCAGAAGCTATGGAGTCTCCAGCTCAAGAAGCTGCAGAAGGTGCTAGTATGAATTCTGGTAGTGGTGCTGCAGCAGGTGCAGCGGCAACTGGCGCAGGAGGTAGTGGAGTCGCATGAAACATAATGGTGACCAAGGTTTTCCAGACCAGTTTACAACAATGACCAATGAAGATTGGGCAGAGTTTGATAAGCATGCTGAAGCTGAGCATGAGAAGTTAATGAAAAGCGTAGCTGAACCAAAGCCTTTTATTCCAGAACACACAAAGCCACCTTTCTAAGGAGATAACGTGTCCGTTACAGTTGCTCGTCGTGAGCTGACTCTGCAAGACCGTTGTGACTCTTGTGGCGCTGCCGCTAAAATAATCGCTACATTCCTTAATGGTGAACTCTTATTCTGTGGTCACCATGCCCGTAAAGCTGGCTCTGATTTAGTTCAAAAAGCTGTAGAAGTCTATGACCCTGAAGGCGAGTTCAACCTACTGCACTAAGGAGATAGTGTGGGTAAACCCCTAGACACTAACTATCGGTGCACAATATGTAATAAAAATTGGGTGGTCCCATCTTTAGCACGTTCGTGCGAGGAAAAGCACCTAGAATCAGAACATGATTAATAAACGTTCTATTGACCTTGAAGCAGCGTCTAATATTGGCGCGATTGTAAAAGGCTCTTTAAGGCGCGGTAGAGCTTTGTCTAAAGCTAAAAAACCTGCCACATCTAAATTTGCAAAACCAGCAAAAGAACCAGCGGCAACTAAAACCACTTCTAAAAACCCATCTATGGCAAAAGTAGACCCACGTACTACAGGAGAAAACCCAACACACAAGAGAAGTGCTGATACTGGTAAAGTTAGTAAACTTACTTCAAAGCAAAGAGCTGATATTGATAGGTATAGCTCTAATCGTCAATTTAATAAAATTGCCTCTTCTCCGTCTGTAGATTTACGAGATATTATTTAATAATGGCAAAGCGCAAAAAAGATACGCTAAAATCAAATATTCACTCTTCCGTATCTTTGCCAGTAACAGGTTCTCGTCAATTTAGAGATATGTTGACGCGTGTTACATCCCCTATAGTTTTAAAAGGTAAAAGCATAAACGCTAAGCAATGGAATCGTTGGTCAGTATGAAGCGCCAACGTAAAATGAATTTTAAAGAATCTGTTGCTAAACCAACAGTTTTTAAAGATTCTAGGTTTGGAATTCGTCGTTTATTTATAAATGAGCAGGAACGTCCACGTATTGCTACATATATGGGTCCAGGAAAAGGACCTAACGGAGAGCACCAAAATTAATCAAATAGGAAGTATCATAGAGATGCTCCCAATGAAAGGACTGAAATGGCAGCCACATATCCCAGTTCCGTAAAGACCTTTACTACACATGTAAATGTAACCGAAATCATCGATGCGGGGCACCCAAATGCCATTCAAGATGAGGTCGTTGCTATTGAGAACGCTCTAGGAGTTAGTCCTTCTTTAGCTACAGCAGCCTCTGCCTCTGGATGGGCAAACACAGCCACCGATTATTTAACAGTAACAGCACGCCTTGCTAATATTGAAAAGGGTGTTGTTGCAGATGCCCATACCCAGTATCTTCGTAAAACTGGAGATAGTGCAAATATCATTACGCCATCTTCTGCTTCTATAAAAGGCCTTGTTATTCAAGCAACAAGTGGACAAAGCGCAAACCTTCAAGAGTGGCAAAACTCAGCAGGAACTATAGTTAGTTATGTTGATGCTACTGGTTCTTTTAATGGAGCTAACGCATCATCTATTTCAGCTGGTCTTCAAGACATTTTCTTGTTTATGGGCGCTTAACCCTTTAAACCCTTAAGTATTAAAGCCCGACACTTTCTAGTTTGCTAGATAAACTTAGAAGGTCCCAGGCGCATGGGACGTTAAACCCATCTATAGATTGGAAAATCAATGGCCGCAATTCGCGACTCTGGATATAAGCAAAATACTGCAGGCAACGTTGCTGTAGATTTTGTATGGGGCAACTTGCCTCTTCAAACAAATGACGACCGCTCTGGTACATCACCAGTTACCTATAACGCAACAGGCGGCGGAACAGGAAACTCATACCCTGACTATGTAACTGCATCAGTAACAGGTGCTTCTAACAGCTCTGGAACAATTACATACACAGCTGTAAATGAATTCAATGCAGGACAAATCGTAACAGTTACAGGTTTGGGAGCAACAGCTACCCCAACACTTACAGGTGCTACAGTTTCTGGTTCAGGAGCAAGCACAACTGTTACCTTCACAACTGCAAGCACAACAGGTATCGTAGTAGGTTCTGTTGTAACAATCTCAGGTGCAACAGGTGCAACTGTTGGTACTCTTAACGGAACATGGTACGTCAGCACTGTTACAGCTAACACAAGTTTTGTAGCTGCTGTAGCTGCTCCTGCCTCTATCACAGCTGCTTCACCAGTATTTACTAGTGCAACAGTTAAGGTAGCTTCTGGTTACAACCTAACAGGTACTGTGTTGGCTACAAGCCTAAGTACTTCACAATTCTTGGTAACGCCTGTTGTTTCAGCAAGCGTAACTCTTCCATCAGCTGCTCTAACTACTCAAACAGGAACTGCAACAGTAAATGTTGACAATATTCCAGGATTTGGTGCAGACGTTGCTTGGGGAACCACAACAGACTATGCGAGCTATACAATTTCAGCAACAGACCCTTCAAAGTCTATTGGATTGAACTCTTACACAGTTCCTGCTGATAACCATGTTCGCGCTATCAATGGTTGGGATGCTTTCCCACAGAATACCGCTAACGGTGGATTCAACCCAGCAACAAAGCTATATGGAACAGTTACTGCTGTTTCATCTGACGGCACAACTGTTACATACACAGCTAACAACGCATTTACATCAGGACAGACTGTAACAATCACAGGTCTTTACAACTATGTATCAGCTGGTTCATCTCAACCAATTGGTACTCAGTACTACGCAAAGACCTACACAACTGCTTCAGCATTTAACTTATCTGCTGTAACAATCGCTTCTGCGACTGCTACTCAATTTACAGTTACAAATGCTGCTACAGACTCAGCACTTACAGGTGTAGCAGGAAACGCAGTAGTGACAATCGCTGCTTCTGCTTCAACAGCAACAGTTCCAACAGTCACTGGAAAGACTTTCCGTGAGGCTGACCGCCTACTTGGAAATGCTGACTTTAATACAGGAACAATCACATACCGCACTACAGGAGCTACTGTAGACAATGCAGGAACAGTTTACAGCCAAAGCTTAACTGGAACTCAAACATTGGGTGCTTCAGTTAACTTGGTTCTGTACAAACTTCCAACTGGTGAAAACCCAGGAACTCAAGATGGAACATTTACATATATTGCATAACTAGTTTAAAAGAAAAGCCCCCCGAGAAATCGAGGGGCTTTTTTTATGCACTAACTTTTTGCTTTTTTATAGCAAGCCTGTCTTTATAGCTGGTTCCTGCCCATATACCTACTAATTCTGGGTTATCCAACGCGTATTTCAAACACGGTGTTTGAAATTGGCAACTGTTACATATTGGTTTAAGTACGCGCAGATTGTTTACGTAATCTACTGGGTTGTCTGGAAAGAAGGCATCGGGGTCCATTTGAGCACAGACCTGAGTACCATCAAAGATAGGTGCATTAATACCATCCGTGTTCTTCCCAAAACTTCCAAGCATTACAGTTGTCTCCGTATCTTTTAGCGATGTAATGTAACCCGTATTGAATTTGCAGGGAAGCTACAGGTGTCTTTTCTAACTTGTAATTGCCCCACGTAGAAGGCAAAAATTGTGCGATGCCAAAGGCATGTGAGCCCATATTAAGGGCCTTGGGATTAAAATGACTCTCGTGTGACCAAAGTGAGTTTAGGCATTTCCATTCTGCCATAGACTCGCCAGATGCGTATTCCGTTAGGAACGCAATAGTCTGAGGGTCAAAGTACTTAACGTAAGTACTAGCCAAGGCTTTCTTGGCATCTAACCTTGTGGTTTTCACAGTTAAGTACTCAAGAGAAACTGTCACTTGCTTCTCATGTGACACCTGTGCTGGAAGCGCGTTTGCTGGTTGTAGTAGTTGTACCCACATCAACAAACATGCCCCAATCACTCTAAGTGCCTTACGTACATCAATTGTGAAATTGATTCTGATATTAAGCATTACTGCTCCTCTCAGTTGCATTTCTAAGGAAACACTAGAGTTACTCTGCTTGTCAACTTGTAGAAGGCAATTTAGGCAGAAAAATTAAAAATTATGTGCAAAAATATACTAAATCGCATATTTTGAGCTATTTATTTCGGACAACCCACTGCTTTTTTATAATTACTCACATATTGAGAATTGGGTTGACAATGGATACTACAACTGTTATAGCCACCACATCGTCCGCGCTATTTATTGGAGGTTCCGTTTTGGCTGTTGTCCGCTGGGCACTGCAAAATCATACAAAAACCATGGTCTCAGAATATCTTTCTGAGCTAAAGCCTAATCATGGAACGTCTTTGAGCGATGTTATTCGTTTAGAGGTTCTACCATTAGTTCAAGAACTTCGTGCGGCCCAACAAAAGATTGATACCAAGCTAGATAAAGTTGAATCTAAGGTTGACAAGCTTGAAGGCCGTTTTGAGCAGCATGTGGAAGAGTGGAATGAATGAGTTATACACCCCGTCCAGGAGACTACGGAGTAGTCAAGACTAACGGGTTCTTCGGTTGGTTAATCCGTTTAGGAACTTTCTCCCGTTGGAACCACTGTTTTATTTATATTGATAAAGACTTCATTATTGGAGCAGACCCTACTGGGGTTAAACAAAGCCCTTTAAGTAACTATAAAGACGTTGCTTGGAACCAACATGAGGCCCTAACCGAAGCTCAAAGAGAAACTATAGTTAATGCAGCTGTAGATGCTATAGGAAAACCTTATAACTTTTTTACTATTGCCGTACTTGCCTTTCGTATCTTAGGGCTTAAAGTGTTAGCTAATCTTTCTTTAATTAAGCGCCTAGCTTCTAAAAATGGATTTATCTGTTCAGAGCTTGTAGAAGAGTGCTATTCCAAAGCTGGTATTAATTTGGTAGATAAGCCAGACTATTTAGTGGTTCCAGGTGACTTAGCAGCAAGATTGATTTACCAGTGACCGCAGGATTAGATATTGTAAACATTGCCCAAAAGCAAGTGGGTTTTGTTGAAGGCCCTAACAACGACAACATATACGGGGCTTGGTACGGGGTAAACAACCAGCCTTATTGCGCCATGTTCGTTTCCTGGTGTTTTGCTCAAGCTAATGCCTCTCACCTTGTCGCGGCTCAAACCCCTAAGGGGTTCTCTTACTGTCCTGATGGGCTTTCTTGGTTTCAAAAGAATAAACAAGTAGTTGGTAAATATGAAGGTCTACCAGGGGATATTGTTTTTTATAGCTTTGCTGGTCATGGGCAACCTGACCATGTTGAGATTATTGTTGGCGCCTCTAAAGACGGCATAACAACTATTGGTGGTAACACTAGCCCTGACCATGCCTTAACAGCCTCTCAAGCAAACGGTAACGGTGTTTACCTAAGGCACAGACCATATCTATACGTAATGGCTATATGCCGTCCTAATTACTCTGGCAGTTCTACTCCTGCTAAATCCGTAGGAACAAATAGAATACTTGCAACAGGTGTTGCGGGTGCTACAGCCCTTACAGGTGGCGGAGCCGCTGTTCTCCACAATAACTCAGGCTCAACACAAACAACGCCACCTACAGTAATTGTTGCTCCACCTTTTCCTGGAACATCCGCATTTAAAGTTGGATATAAAAATCAAGCGGCCATGATTGTAGAACGGGCTTTGGAAAAAGCTGGACTACTTCCAAGTAACTTAGTCACTGGAACACTAACTGCCGAGGATTTGGCATTAATACCTGTATATCAAAAGAAGTTTTCTAACTTAAAGCGCTCCAAAGGATTAGATGCGGCGACCTACGCCTCAATGATAAAGGAAGCGGGTAAGTGATGAAGTACTTTCAAAAGATGTCTGACTGGGCATCTACTGCTTTTGGCTCCCCTTGGTTCTTAATCATACATATTATTTTCTGGTCTCTTTGGATGGCTTTTGCTATCTTTGACCCATACCCATTTAATCTTCTAACCCTTACTGTTTCACTAGAGTCCATCTTGCTTTCTGGTTTACTTTTAAACGCAACTAACCGTTCAGGCAATGAGGACAGGCGTATTATTACTAAAGACCTTAAATTGGACCAAGAGACCCATAACCACATTGAAGAGGTTAGGCGCCATATAAAAGAGATTTTGGAGCATATACGTGGGAATAAAGCTTAACGTCACCAATCCAGTACACGTAGCTATTTCAGGTACAGCCGCTATGGGGACCTGGGCTGCTACGGGCTACTCTACTGACCCAAAACACCTTGCTGCAGTTGCGGCTGCTGCCATAGCGGGTGTAGCATCTCACAGTGAGGATTCGTCTAAACCAAACGTTCAGGCAGATTCTCATATCGTAACCCCATATGTTAACAATATAGAGGAGTAATAATGCACATTACCAAATCTGAAAAAGCTCTTGTAGAGCACTACGTTTACGCAACTGCTGCATCAGCAGTGGCTATTTGGCAAACAGGAAACCACCACATCAAGCACGTCCTATGGGCTGCACTAATCGGTGTCGTTGGTCCACTGCTTGCTAAGTTCAACCCTAAAGGTGTTGTATCAGACCTAGCTAAGCAGGAGCATCTAGACGCAACAACAACTGCTGCCCTAACCTCCGTAGCAACAACCGCAGTAGCAGACGCTCAAAAGGCTGTTGCTAAGGCTGCTATCGAAGCAAACGCACCAACAACTAAGTAAGTCATTAAAACAAAAGGCGCCTCTTTATGGGGCGCCTTTTGCTATACTGAGGCCATATCTAGGAGGATTAAATGAAGTGCGATAACTGTTCTAACGAAGCGGCATATACACACGCTGACCCAGGAGTCAACCCTGCGCATTACTGCACAAAGTGTTTACCTCATTGGCTACATGCTCGTGCCCAAGCGGGACATTTCCCATTAGTATCAGCTGTTGTTGAAAAGGTTGAAGCTGTTGTAGAAGAAGTAATTGATGCGCCAGTTGAAAAGCCTATTAAAAAGAAATCTACTACAAAGACTGCCGAAGCAAAGGCGCCTTCAAGTGAGAGTAACTAGGCACCAAGCTAAGCAAGTACATCCAGTTCCAGATAGGATGATTGAGCCTAGAGGCCCATTCCCAAGAGAACTTTTTGATGAACCAACAATTGTTTATGACACCCCAGCCTTTAATGAGGACGGCTCAGATTTTCCATTAGGCGCCACCGTACAGAATAACTACAGCCCACCTAAGTACTTGCGTTGTGGGGTATGCTTATCTAGAGTACTAGAGACAGATACTGACAATCATATTTGTGAGGAATAATGGCAAGTAGAAAAACTCTTAAAGACACAATGGCATCAGAGTTTCAAGAGTCATTGCAAGTTAAAAAAGATGACATTGAAGTTGAAATGCCTTTGGAAATTTCAAATGTAGGTTCTGAAACAGTCACAGCCCCTACAGAAAAACCTGGTCGTCCACGAGCTTTATCTATTGGTTATAACCCAAATACAAAGACTGTCTATATTGTATTTAGAGACAATACTTGGTGGCAGTATGAGGATGTCTCTACCGATGTCTGGCTTGGTCTTAAAAATAGCCGCTCAACTAATTCTTACCTACCCACCCTAGAGGGCAGCTGCTCAGCTCATGGGCCAGCGCAAATCAGGGATATTTCTGCTGGTACACTTGCCAGGTTCAGTGACACGGCGTCTAAAGCAAATTCTATTCAAAAGGGAAACCTACAGAACTGGAAGGCGCAGGACTTCTTTAAGGAGAACTAATTGAAAACATACGGAGCACTATACGGCGGAGTATTGCAGTATTGGCATAGGAAGCCTTTTCCTATTGTTGAGGTAGGAACTACTCAAGAAACAGAGCACCCTTTTAGAGAAGGCAAGTGCCTAGTAGTTCGCGCACCTTTTACCCATCCAGGATTTTATTTAGGACTATGGGTTAAAAACCCAAATATTCATCCAGATAACGACGAAGCCATTGATGAGATTCTTATTAAGGCTATGAAGGCGCGTGAGCATGTTAAAGAAAAAAGCTAAAACTTGGGATAAGCCTTTTTCAGAAAAGGTGGCAAAAAGAGTTGCAAAGATTCCTACTGGTGAATTAGAACAATGGGTAGATAACGCTATTTATGATGTAGGTCGTTGTCTTTCTTCTTACCAAAGAAATAGAGAGCAAGCTTATTTAGATGAGGCTGTGATGGGTGCAGAAGCCCTACACGCTGTTGTAGAAGAGCTGCATAAACGCATGACGCGTGTCTAAATAGATTTGTCGACTTTTGTGATACACTTATCCTGCCTCTCTTCCTCTCCCCGTGGTGGCAGCAAAATTGCCTGGGTTTAAACGCCCAGGCTTTTTGTTTACCTTTAGACTAGGCGCATATGGACCAACTAATAGAAGATGATGAAGAGTTCTACCCAGAAGATGGGGGAGACGCTGCCCCTGAAGAAGAGGTAGAAGAACTTGATGAACTCTCTAAAGAGTTTGTAAACAAGCTTGTAGACCGCTGCATACAGTTTCAAACCGCGCTTGTAGGTCACGAGCTTCATCCTTATCAAATGCCTTTGGCTAGACGTATTATTGAATCAGTTATTGTTAATGATGGTGAAGAAGTAACAGCTCTAGCAGCCCGTCAATCTGGTAAATCAGAAACTATTGCTAATACCGTAGCCGCGCTTATGGTTCTACTTCCACGTTTAGCAAAAATGTATCCAGACCTTCTTGGTAAGTTTAAAGATGGAATTTGGATTGGAATGTTTGCCCCAGTTGAAGGCCAGGTAGAAACCTTGTTTGGTCGTACCGTAAACCGCCTTACTAGCGAGCGCGCACTTGAGATTCTAGGAGACCCTGAGATTGATGATTCTCTAGGCAAAGTCCCTGGAGTTACACGTCAAATTAAACTTAAAAACTCAGGCAGCAGTCTTATGATGATGACTGCTAACCCACGTGCAAAGATTGAATCTAAGTCTTTTCATATGGTAGTTATTGATGAGTGTCAAGAAGCTGATGACTTTGTAGTATCTAAATCTATCTCACCTATGTTGGCCTATTACTCAGGAACTATGGTTAAGACTGGGACACCTACAACCCATAAAAATAACTTCTATCGTTCTATTCAATTAAATAAAAGGCGCCAAACAGGTAAGTCTATGAAACAAAACCACTTTGAGTGGGATTGGCGCGATGTAGCTAAATACAATGAAAACTACGGTAAGTTCATTCGTAAAGAGATGCTACGTATTGGTGAAGACTCAGATGAATTTCAGATGTCATATTGCTGCAGGTGGCTTCTTGAAAGAGGTATGTTTGTAACCTCTACCATTATGGAAGAGCTTGGAGATACTTCACAAGAAACAGTAAAAGCTTGGCATCGTTCACCTGTGGTAGTTGGTATTGACCCCGCTCGTAAAATGGACTCAACAGTTGTTACAGTGGTGTGGGTAGACTGGGACCGCCCAGATGAGTTTGGATACTTTGACCATAGAATCCTTAACTGGCTTGAGATTCAAGGTGATGACTGGGAAGACCAATACTTTCAAATTGTTAACTTTTTAAATAGCTATGACGTACTTGCTGTCGGTGTGGATGCCAACGGTGTAGGTGACGCAGTTGCTCAAAGACTTAAGCTGTTGCTACCTCGCGCAGAAGTTCATTCAATTGGAAGCAGCCAACCAGAGCAGTCTAAGCGTTGGAAACATCTAAAGGCTTTAATTGACCGTAGATTAATAGGCTTTCCTAACCATGCTAAAACAAGAAGACTGCGTACCCACAAAAGGTTTATGCAACAGATGACAGACTTAGAGACTAAGTTTACTGGCCCTAACTTCCTGGCAAAAGCTCCAGACGAAGCCCATGCCCATGATGACTTTGCCGATAGTTTGGCCATTGCCTGCTCTTTAACTATGGATTTAACAATGCCATCGGTAGAGGTTACAAGCTCTCCTTTTTTCCGTTAAGACTTTAACCTGACTTTACAGCAATTCTGTAGCACACTTTTCTACGAGGTACCTCAACCTATAAGGAGTCTTAAATGACAATTGCACCAGACCCAAAGTTCCCAGAGCGTCCAGGAAACGTTTACGACCGTAAAGTTTCTCCTGCAACTCCAGGACAACGCGGACCACTTCGTTTTGAAGAGGGAATCGCAACAGACACAGATGTTCCAAATGAATTCTCAAAGGGCGCTATGCAAGGATATGTTCCTGCAGCAGGTCGTCCAAATCGCAATCAGAATGTATTTGAAAAGCTTCCAGAAGAGACAATGCGTGAACGCGCACATGTCGGTTCTGCTGCTTGGGTAGAAGCCCCATCACATCTTTCTGAGTTTGCTGCTGGTGGTTTTGCTGACCATGGTGATAACCGTATCGAAGAAGTTGTTCGTAACGGAGCTAACCAAAAGGCTGGCAACGCTGCAGTAGTTCAGGACTAATTTAACTAAGTCATCTATCCCTGCTATCCACGTGCTAGCAGGGGTGGTACTTAGGATTTCCTATGGCACTAATATCAGGTAGAGAAGTTAAAAAGTCTCCTCATCAGGAGCCTGCTAACCCAAAACTTTGGAACATGCTTACAGCTCAAGCTAGAGCAAAGTTTCGTACCTATCCATCTCCTGCAGCTGCACACTGGGTTCATTCCCGTTACGTGCAACTTGGCGGGAGATTTGTGTCATCTAAGAAAGAAGTAGACCCACGCTTTCGTGACTATGTTCATGAAGCTCAGAAGAAAAAAGAAAAAGAACAAAAAGCAAAAGTAACAAAACAAATAGGTACTGGGTCAATTCGAGGCGAACGCTTCAGATAGACCGTGTCGTTTTAAAGATTTATCGACAATGTGGTATTCTATGTACATTCTAGGGAAAGAGGTGACTTGTGAGCGGTATTGATTTCTCCCCTCCGAGTTATCGCGCAGCCTCCTCTGACTTAACCATCTCCATATCCCCACTGGGACTTGTTGAGCTTGCTGATGAAGAATTTGAAGTACACGGACCACGCCTAAACCGTTACTCACTTAACTGGGCAATGTACCTGGGCCATCATTGGTCTTATCGCCGTCAAACAGGTGAGACCCAAATAGCGCTTAACTATTATCGCGCTTTTACAGATTTTGTAATTAACTTTACTTTTGGTAAAGGTGTTAACTTTCGTTCACCTAAACAGACAGAAGCAATAATCCCAGACCTACTAGAACGTGCATGGGAAGTAGACAATAACAAAGCAACAGTCCTTTGGGAAATTGGACAACAAGGCGCAGTATCTGGCGATTGCTTTATTAAAGTTGCCTATGAAGAGGCTTATACAGACCCAGCGGGTCGCAACCATCCAGGACGAGTTCGTGTTCTTCCCCTGAACTCGTCTTTTGCTTTTCCTGAGTTCCATCCACATGACCGTGAGCGCCTGATTCGTTTTAAACTTAAGTACCGTTTCTGGGGCACATCTTTAGAAGGAACACGTCAGGTATTTACCTACACAGAAATCCTTACAGACGATGTAATTGAGGAATACATAAATGATGAACTTATTGACTCTCGCCCTAATCCGCTTGGTGTTATTCCTGTTGTTCATATTCCGAACGTTCGTATTAGCGGCAGTCCTTGGGGTCTTAGTGACTGCAACGATATCATTAACATTAATCGCGCTTACAATGAAACTGCTACAGACATCGCTGATATCGTTAATTATCATGCCGCACCCGTTACAGTTATTATTGGAGCGAAAGCAAGCCAACTTGAAAAAGGCGCTAATAAGGTCTGGGGCGGGCTTCCAAAAGACGCACGAGTTGAAAATCTTGAAGGTGGCTCACAAGGACTAAAGGGCGCCATGGACTTTATGGCTATGCTTAAGAAGTCTATGCACGAAATGGTTGGCGTCCCTGAGACTGCCTTGGGCCAAGCGCAACCAATCTCAAACACATCTGGGGTTGCGCTTAGTATTCAATTCCAACCTTTGATGAACCGTTACCACCAAAAAATTATTCAATACGCACATGGTTTACAGCGTGTCAATGAGCTAATTCTATTAAACCTTGCCCTTAAAGAGCCAGAAGTATTTACTTGGGACCCTAATGCAAGCACAGTTCCTCTAAAAGATGGACAGCTTGCTCAACTTGATTTTAATGACCCTATTACCTATCAATCATATATTCATTTCCCACAACCATTGCCACTAGATAAGTTGATTGCTCTTAATGAAATCCAGAGCAAGCTATCTCTTGGTCTTGAGTCTAAGGAAGGCGCTCTTCGTACACTTGGTGAGGAGTTCCCAACAGAGAAGCTCACAGAAATTCGTCAAGAACTTCAAGATGACGCTGTTGCAGATGGGGCTCTTAAGCTTATCCAGACCCAAATTGAACAGGACATTGCATCTATTACTGGAGCTATGCCTGGCGCTCAAGGAGCTGGCTCTACCCCACTTTCATCAGCAGGACCTTCAGGAGAGCAAGTACCTGTGACCCCTACAGAACCTGTTGTTATGGATGATGCAACTATTGCGGCCCAACTAGGAGGAAATTCCCTACGTGAGAAGTTGGTAACTAATGCTTACGGTACGAAAATTCCTCAGAGAAGGGTGCCGCAAGAGTACGAAAAATAAAGTGCTTTGCACTGACAATTTCGCACTAAAACGACAAAATAAGAATACACGTTAGGTCATTTGTGCTCTCATATCGGAAAACGACCCCTAGGATAAAAGGATATAAGCATGGCAGAAACTGCAGAAGTAATGGCTGAGGCTTTTGAAGCTGAAGCTAACGTAGCTCCAGTAGTAAATGTGTCGGGCGTTGACGCGCCTACTGTTGAAATTGGACTAGAGAAAGAATCAACTAAATCTCAAAAGTTTTATACTGAAGATGACTTAGCAAAAGTTCGTTCTCAAGAGAAAGATAAGTTGTACCCAGAAATAGAAAGACTAAAGGAACAAGTTAATTCTCTTAGTAAAGAAAAAGAAGAACAAGCAGCTCGCAAGGCAGCTGAAGCAGATGCTGAAGCGGCCGAAGCAAAGGCTAAGCTTATGGAAGACTTGGACGCCAAGGATTTGATTAAGCTTACGACTGATGAGTTGCGAGAGCAGTTGGAGCGTGAGCGTCAAGAACGCGAACGAGCCTTCGCTCTTCTGGAGCGCGAAAAGCAATACGCAGATTTGCAATCTTATCGCCAACAGTTAGTAGAACAAGAACGTGAGAACATTATTCCTGACCTGCTAGACCTTATCGCTGGTAATACTCGCGAAGAAGTCCAAGCAAGTGTTGAAGGATTAAAAGCACGTTCAGAAAGAATTCTTGAATCGGCGCAATCTGCTATGCAGAATGCCCGCAAAGAAATGCGCGGTGCTAGCACAAATGCACCAACAGCTGGACCATTGGAAACTAATATGGAATCACGTCAGTTCACGGCTGCAGATATTGCAGCTATGTCGGTAAACGAATACGCAAAATACAGAGACAAGCTTATGAGCGATTCAGCTCGTGGTAAGTCTCGTGGGATTTTCGGCTAAAACCAAACCCAACCCTATATATAAGGAGTTATAGCTAAATGGCATCAGGTATCACAGGAACAGGCTCACTAGCAGCCTCACCAACAGCATACTCAGGTACCAACACCCAGCTGACTCAAGCGATTCAGACAATCTGGTCCAAGGAAATCTTGTTCCAAGCAATGCCTATCCTTCGCTTTGAGCAGTTCGCAGTCAAGAAGACTGAACTCGGTGTTGCCCCTGGTCTTCAAATCAACTTCATGCGTTACAACAACCTCGGATTCGCTTCACCTCTTGTTGAAGGTGTCCGTATGCAGACTAACGCACTTACAGCTCAACAGTTCTCAATCACAGTAACAGAGCATGGTTATGCTCTTGCTGTTTCTGAGCTTCTATTGAACGCTTCATTCGATGACGTAATGGCTTCAGCCTCACGTCTTCTCGGTCGTAACATGGCTATCTATCTAGACCAGCTTTCACGCGACACACTATACTCAGCATCTTCAACCATCTACGGTGAAGACCGCTCAAACCTATCAGCTGTTAACAACTGGTACGCATACGGTACAGAAGGAACATCACGCGCAAGCATGACAGGTTCTTACTACCTAACACCTCGCACCATCAAAGATGCTGCCGAGACACTAGCAACCAAGAACATCCCTCGTTTGGGCGAAACTTACGTTGCATTCGTTCACCCACACCAATCACGTCGTCTACGTGACATGCCTGAATTCATCGAAGTCACAAAGTATGCCGCTCCAGGTAACTTCATGCTCGGTGAGATTGGCCGTCTATACGACACAGTATTCATTGAGACAACACAAGTTCTCAAGGTTACTGGTGGTGCTGGTGCATCTTACACAGCTGACACAGCAGTTGCTTCACCTGTAGTAGTACCTGGCGGAGGTTACACAACCCCTGCTACATACACAGGTAATGGTGGCTCAGACCGTTACTCAGCTATCTTCATTGGAGATAACGCATTCGGTCACGCTATCTCACTTCCAGTTGAACTCCGCGATGGCGGTATTCTTGACTTCGGTCGTGAGCATGCACTTGCTTGGTACTCAATCTTCGGACTTGGTCTAATCACTGACCAATCTGTAGTAATAGCGGAAACCAATTAACTAAAACCTAGTTTCAAAAAAACTTAATAGATTAAAGGGCGGCCTCTTCGGGGGCCGCCTTATTCAACCGAGATATTAAATTGGAGAAATTCATGGCAACAAAAGCAAAGCCCACTGATGTAACAGGCCGCATGCGAGAGCAACTTGCTGGACAAGCAATTGAAGCTCAGCAGGATGCCGCTAATAAAATGTCCATGGCAACAGCTCAGGCAAAAATTGACCTAGAGACAAGTGTCATTGACGCAACACAGCCTAACCGCGCTACAGTAATTGTAGATGATGCAATCACTGTCGGTTCAACCGATGAAGCTGAAGTTGAAATTCGTGTAGTTCAAGATATTGAAAACATGACTCTTGGACATGGAAACAACTACAACTTTAAAGCAGGTCAAAAGTACAAGGTAAAGCAATCAGTTGCAAATCACCTAAAGGAAAAAGGCTATTTAGCAGGCGTCATTTAATAATAACCTGTTAGAAGTGGGCGCCTTTCGAGGCGCCTTCTTCGTTTGTACAGACTTTTTAAAGATTTATTGACATCATTATATACACCGTAATGTAGGGAGTTTCTGTGGCCGTTCTGTCTGACATACTCTCTAGAGTCCGTCTAGAACTAGGCGATTTACAAAAGAATTTTAGTTTTACTACTGCTGGTGACGGAACTACCACCGTATTTCCCACTGGGATTAAACCCATCGAGACCGCTAACCTCTATGTAACAATTAACGGCAATCCTATTGGGTATCCTTACGGCTATACAGTTGAAGAAGACACAGGCATTATTACCTTTGCAACCGCCCCTGTTAGCGGCTCTACTATTGCAGTAACAGGTCTTCAAGACCGATATTTCCTAGACTCTGAGCTATGTAACTTTATTAACGATGCTGTAAACCAGCATACATATAACCGCGTTGATTCTTACGGGTCTTTAGTTACCATTGCCAGCATCTCACCAGTAGAAGAGTATCCAGTTGCTATCCTTGCAACCATTGAGGCTCTATGGGCTCTTGCTACAGACTCTGCTTTTGATATCGATATTCAGGCACCAGACGGAGTAAATATTCCTCGCTCTGAGCGTTACCGCCAGCTCACATCTATTATTCAACAGCGTTGGGAGCAGTATAAGACTCTCTGTGCCCAGCTTAACGTTGGTCTATGGAAGATTGAAATGGGTACGCTTATCCGTACCTCACGTACAACTAACAAGTACGTACCTGTCTATGTAACTCAAGAAGTTGATGATTCTCGTAAGCCAGAGCGCGTCTATATTACTAATAACCTTACTGGACGTAGCCCATTGCCTTCAACAGCTCAAAACTACGATTTAGTTATTACCCAAGGAAACAGCTTCTCTGTAGAGTTTGATTTCCCATTTGATGCTTCTTTGTTTACCTGGGCTGCACAGATTCGTACCTATCCAAATGCACCTTCCCTATACGCCAATTTTACAGTTACCCTCCTATCTACATCTTCAACACTAAGTAAGGTACAGCTATCGCTTAATGTTGATGACACTAATTACCTGCCTGTACGTGGATTCTGGGACCTACTAGCAACAGAGATTGCAAACACCGAAGTCGCCGTTACTTACGTTAAGGGTCAAACTTTTGTTACCCAAGCTGTAACTAACTCTTCAGGTGCGCTAAACGGAAGCTGGTAACAATTGAGTTACTGTCACTCTTGTAATAACTGGCCATGCCAATGCGCTATCCAAGTAGTAACCCCTGCTCCAGTAGTTGTTAACGTAATCCCTTCAACACAAACAGGCGGACTTCCTGGATTTAGTACGCAAGGAACACAAGGCGTACAAGGTGTTCAAGGCGGTCAAGGTACCCAAGGTATTCATGGACAATACGCAGGTCAAGGTGTACAAGGTTCTCAAGGTTTACAGGGCGGCGGTTTTAACCAAGCACAAGGTACTCAAGGCTTACAAGGTATCCAAGGTTTTTATGGCCTACAAGGTTCTGCTGGACATAATGGTGTTCAGGGTTATACAGGTACACAGGGAGCTACTGGTACTCAGGGTGCTACAGGTGCTGGAGTTCAAGGTATACAAGGTCTTAAGGGAACAGATGGTGGTGGGGTTACTCTCCAACAACTATCGGATGCAATTTCAGGCTCTGCTTTAGGTTCTACAGATGACCTAACTGAGGGGGTTACCAATCTGTACTTTAAAACATCAAGAGTGGCTTATACCCATACTCAAGGTGTTGCTAGCAATACTTGGACAATAAATCATAATTTAGGTTTTTATCCTAACCTTACAGTTCAAGATTCTGCTGGTACTATTTATGAAGGCGAAATAGCCTATACTGATTCGGTCTCACTTACGGTCACTTTTTCAGCAGCTTTTTCAGGCAAAGCATATTTATCTTAGAGGAGATAAAATAAATGGCACGTAAGTTTTTAACACCAATTGATTTAAACAAATTAGAGCTACAAAATGCTATAGTTCAAAACTTAGCGTCCGCCCCATCTTCACCAGTCGTTGGTCAAATCTATTTTGATACAAACCTTGGTTATTTACGCTCATGGAATGGCACTGCTTGGATTAACACAAGCACAGGTGCTCAAGGAGCAAACGGTACGCAAGGAACAACTGGAAGCCAAGGAACAACTGGCTCACAGGGAACCACTGGTACTCAAGGCACCACTGGTACGCAGGGTACAACAGGCTCACAAGGTACAACTGGTGCACAAGGTACTGCAGGTTACATTGGTTCAAATGGAGCGCAGGGTACAACTGGCTCACAGGGAACTACAGGTTCACAGGGCACAACTGGTACAACTGGTGCTCAAGGTTCAACTGGTAGCCAAGGCACTACAGGTACGCAGGGTACTCAAGGCACACAGGGTATTCAAAGCCCACAGGGTACAACTGGCTCACAAGGCACGACTGGAGCTCAGGGAACTACGGGCGCTCAAGGCGTACAAGGTATTCAAGGATTTCAGGGAACAACGGGTGCTCAAGGCACAACTGGTTCCCAAGGAACTACTGGCTCACAAGGAGCAACAGGAACCCAAGGTTCAACTGGTACACAAGGTTTCCAAGGTACTCAAGGAACTTTGGGTACACAGGGAACTGCGGGAGATAAATATCAGACTGCTTCTTCTACCTCACTTACACTTCCAGCTTCTGGTTCTCAAACTTTAACTGTAGCAACTAACCTTTCTTACTCAGTTGGTCAGTCCGTAATTATTGCTAATACAATCTCAAATGTTATCTATGGAGATGTTACTGCTTATACCTCTGGTACTGGTTCTCTTACAGTTACAGTCACACGAAGTGTTGGTACAGGAACTTATACATCTTGGACAGTAAATCTTGATGGTGCTATCGGTATCCAAGGAACTCAAGGCACAACTGGTGCTCAGGGAACTACAGGCACCCAAGGAGCTACAGGTACTCAAGGTACTACTGGCGCACAGGGTACAACTGGAGCGCAAGGAACCCAAGGTATTCAAGGTGTTCAAGGATTCCAAGGCACTACTGGTGCACAAGGAACAACAGGAACCCAGGGAACTCAAGGTATTCAAGGACCACAGGGAACTACAGGAACTACTGGTACACAAGGTACTAGTGGAACTAATGGAACTCAAGGCACACAGGGAACAACTGGTAGCCAAGGAACTACAGGTAGCCAGGGAACAACTGGTACTCAGGGAACTACAGGTTCACAAGGAGTTCAAGGTCTACAAGGCGTACAGGGAACCACAGGTTCACAAGGAACTACAGGAGCTCAGGGCACAACTGGTAGCCAAGGTACGACTGGTACGCAAGGTACACAAGGTACCCAGGGTATCCAAGGAATCCAAGGTTACACAGGTTCACAGGGTACGACTGGAACTCAAGGAATTCAAGGTTACACAGGTGCTCAAGGAACCACTGGTACGCAGGGTGTACAGGGTATCCAAGGACAGAACGCTGGAATTCTTTCAACTGATAGTTCACTTAATATTAATGGCTCTGGCGTACTTTCTGTTAATACCAGCGTCATTGCTACAAAAGCATATGTAGATGCAACTGCAACTGGACTAGATGTTAAAGCATCTGTTCGCGCTGCAACTACTACTAATGGAACTCTTGCCACAGACTTTGCTAACGGTTCAGTAATTGACGGTGTGACACTTGCAACTGGCGATAGAATCCTTCTTAAGAATCAAACAAATGGTGCTGATAATGGTATTTATGTAGTTGCTTCTTCTGGAGCCCCTACTCGCTCAACAGATGCAGATTCAAACGCAAAAGTAACTGCAGGGCTGTTTACCTTCGTATCAGAAGGTACTGTTAATGGAAATAATGGCTATGTCTTAACAACTGATGACATCATTACTCTTGGAACAACAGCACTAGTATTTACACAATTCTCTGGCGCTGGAGCATATACAGCAGGTGCTGGTCTTACTCAGTCTGGAACAACATTTAATGTTGGTGCTGGAACGGGTATTATTGTAAATGCTGATGATGTAGCAATTGATACTGCAGTAGTAGTGCGCAAGTACGCCTCTACTATTACACCAGTAACTCCATACTCAGCTACAGAGTTTACTCTTACACACAACCTAGGAACTACAGACATTCAAGTTACTGTCTATGAAATTTCTAGCGCAATGGAAGTTGTTACTGATGTAACATACATTACTACTAACACAGTGACTATTGGATTTGCAGTAGCTCCTGCTTCAGGAGAGACATACCGAGTTGTGGTACACGCATAAACCATGAGCAAAAAAGCATTAGTCCCAGTTAACGTACTGTCCAGTAGCGCAACTCCTACTGGACAGTACTCTGGAGACGTCTACTTTAATGCGGATTCACAAAGTTTATTTGTCTACAATGGAACTACTTGGATAGAGTTTATACCAACAGTAGCAACAGAAGATGGCGGTGCTCCAAACACCACTACTTGGAATGTTATTGCAGATAATGGAACTCCTTATGCAAATTTTTTTGATTACACTTACGACGGAGGTATCTTGACATGAGTATTAGACTTCAAGTACGTAGAGGTACTGCTACTCAGTGGAACACTACAGACCCCGTTCTTGCTGCGGGTGAGTTTGGTTACGAGAGTGACACTGGTAAATTTAAGATTGGTAATGGAACCTCTAACTGGAGCGCCATTACGTACTACAGTATTCAAGGTGTTCAAGGAATCCAAGGCCCACAAGGAACCACTGGTTCACAGGGTGCAACAGGTACACAAGGTGCATTAGGTACTCAAGGTTCAACAGGACCACAAGGAATCCAAGGTGTACAAGGAACTACAGGAACTCAAGGGGCAACTGGAACCCAAGGTTCTACGGGAGCCCAAGGAACTACTGGAACAACTGGTGCTCAAGGCATTCAAGGTATCGTAGGTAGCCAAGGAACAACTGGCTCTACAGGTGCGCAAGGTACAACTGGTATTCAAGGTATTCAAGGAATTATTGGTTCACAAGGTGCTACAGGTTCTCAAGGTACTAATGGAACTCAAGGCACAACTGGTGCGCAGGGTGCAATTGGACCACAAGGTACAACGGGTACACAGGGAACCACTGGTTCTCAGGGAGCAACTGGTTCTCAGGGTGCGACTGGCGCGCAAGGAACTCAGGGACTCCAAGGAACACAAGGTGTTCAAGGAACTATTGGAACGCAAGGAGCCACAGGTACACAGGGACCAGCTGGTTCTTATACTACCTCTTCTCAACTAGCATCTGCTCTTACAGATGAAACAGGTAGCGGTTCAGTTGTGTTTGGAACTAGCCCAACAATTTCTGGACTTACTATCACTGGAACATTAACTGCAAACAGCAGTGCTGGAACAAGTGGTCAAGTTCTTACATCTACAGGTTCAGGAACACAATGGTCTTCTCCTGCGGCTGGCGCGGCGTTTAGTGAATTCATGCTGATTGGTGCTTAATACGATACACTTCTCTAATGAATTTGGTGCAAAAGTCGGTACAACAGGGCGGTAAATTAAGACCCCTTATTATTCCCGCTGAAGTAACTAACGGCACTGGATTAATGAATCCATCTATCTTTATAGATGATGATGGTGAAATACTTTGTATTTTGCGCCATATTAATTACACTCTCTATCACGCTGAAAACAATCAACGCTTTCCAAGTATTTGGGGACCGCTTTCTTATTTGCATCCAGAAGAAGACCAAAGACTTGTAACAGACAACTTTCTTCTGCGCCTTGATAAAGATTTAAACATTATCAATTGCTGTCCTATTGAGACAACTACTCTAGATGTAAAACCTATATGGACATTTGTAGGGTTGGAAGACGCTCGCCTAGTTAAATGGGGCGGGGAATATTACGCCACAGGTGTTCGTAGAGATACTACAACCAATGGTCAAGGCCGTATGGAGCTATCTAGATTAGAGGTAGACAAAGAAGCGTGGACCGCTAAAGAAGTTAACCGTGTTCGTATACCAGCCCCTATAGATGAAAATTCATATTGTGAGAAAAACTGGATGCCTGTTATTGATAAAGACTTTCATTACATTAAGTGGACATCCCCTACAGAGCTTGTTAAAGCTAACCCAGATGAGCCTAAGTGTGAGCAGGTCTCATTAAAGCCAGGTAAGGTCGTTAACGCAGACCAACGTGGCGGCTCTCATTTAGTCTCTTGGGGAGACTACTACATTGCCATTACCCATGAGGTTGTCCTCTTCAAAAACTATCTTAAACAGAAGAACGGAACCTATCGCCACCGCCTATGCGTATGGGATAGAGAGTTTAACCTACTTGGTATATCCCCACAGTCTTGGTCGTTTTTAGATGGTCAAATTGAGTTTGCCTGCGGAGCCGCTGCGCACGATGAAAAACTATTAATTAGTTTTGGTTTTCAAGACAACGCAGCTTTTGTCTTAGAGGTTCCAGCAACAATTGTAGACTCTATGATTGCGGAGGCTATGAATGTATAACAGAATTAATAGCCTTATTGTTTCTCTATCTAACGATTCTTTTAACCCAGTACTAAGCCTTAATATAGCTACTGAGTACGAGAACATTGGTCAGACCGCTTCTGCTGTCTCCTTTTACCTACGTACAGCTGAATATGGATACTACTCTAATCCCGAGTATGTCTACGCTTCTTTGTTAAAATCAGCTCACTGTTTCTCTAGTCAAAAGCACAGAGAGAACACCGTTGTTAATCTATATTTAAAAGCAATTGCTTACCTACCATCTCGCCCTGAGGCGTGGTTCCTTCTTGCTCGCTGGTATGAGAGGAATCAGAAATGGCAAGAGTCTTACACAACAGCCGAAGTTGGAATCTCATTTGCTCAAATGAAGTTTAGCAATCTGCCTGTTTGGGTGGACTACCCAGGAGAGTACGGCTTGCGTTTTGAAAAGGCGGTTAGTGGTTGGTGGGTAGGACGTAAAGATGAATCTATAGAGCTCTTAAAAGAGCTATTAAAAGAAGATATTCACCATATCTATAGAATCGCTATTCACAATAACCTAAAGACTATTGACGATACCTCAGAGGAGATTGACCCTCTAGAGCCAGTAGTAACCAACTATCGTAAATACTTTGGAACTAAAGCTCCATTGATTATTGATATTGGAACTCGTGATGGGGACGACGCTAACTACCTCTATAAAGAGCTACTAGGTACAAAAGTAATCGCTGTTGATGCTAACCCTAAGTGCTACCAAATTACTAAAAATAAATATCCATGGATGCACACCTACCAGTGCGCAGTTGCCGATAAAGATGGCGAGACCACCTTCACACAGGTCACTGATACCAACATTGAAATCTTAGGTACCTCTTCTATATTTAGCAAAGATACTTCTATTGACCCGCCAGCGTCTTTCTATAAAGGAAAGACACAAGAGATTACGGTACCTACAAGTCGCGTAGATACTCTTCTTGTAAAGACTGGGGATGCTGGTGTTATTGACGTCGTAAAGATTGATACCGAAGGTTACAGTTGGCAGGTACTTCAAGGCTTTGGTGAGCGCCTAAAAGATGTAAAGGTATTTCACATAGAAACTGAGAGTGTACAGCTGCACCCCGACCACGTTACTAAGGATAAAGTGGCTGACTTTATGCGCTCTAACGGGTTTGCGTTGGTGGATACTTCCCACGAATGGGGCGGTAAAATGGAAGACCAAATCTGGGTAAACCCCGCTTTAGCTACTCGTAATAAGGAACGCTTTAACCCTACAAACCCAGCCCTATAGGGCATACTTTAACTACCACCTTTAAGGAGTCCCATGGCAACAACATATAAAGTTCTAGGTATGACAGGCGCGGCTGGTGCCACTGGAAACGGTGCTCAGCAACTATCTGCCGCCAATACCAACTACAACCTTTACACAGTCCCATCTTCAACAGCAACTGTGGTCTCAACAATCACAATCTGCAACCAGGCTTCAACTGCAGCTACCTTTAACATTGCAGTGCGCCCATCAGGTGCGACTCTTGATACCCGCCACTACATTGCCTATGGCACTCCAATCGCGGGAAACGATACAATCGCCTTAACACTAGGTATCACCTTGGCGACTACTGATATCATTACTATCAACGCATCAGCAACTACACTTTCATTTTCCGCATTCGGTTCTGAACTTTCAGCATAAGGAGTAACTAACTCATGGCAGTTAGTCGTCTATCTAAGCAAAGTATCCAGGCTGGGTTCCCTAAGCAACAGACTATATGGGACCAGTCTACTTCTGTTGCTGGTATGGACCCAATTGGTGGAATTACTTTATCCTCTACTCAATCTAGTGTTGTATTTTCTAATATCCCTCAAACCTATACACATCTTCAATTAAGAGTTTTTGCTCATGAAACAGGGACTTATAGCGGGGGTTCTTTTGTAGGTATGCAGTTCAATACCGATACAAGTTATTCAAGCACTAATTATTCAGGACACGCCCTATATGGAGACGGCTCTACTACATATGCTGCTGGTGGCGGTGGTGGAAAATGGGTTTATATGAATCGTGTTGCTAATGACTCATTTAATTCAAATATTTTTGGTTGTCTTATAGTAGACATTTTAGATTATACAAATACAAATAAATATAAAACAGTTCGTTGGCTTGGAGGGTTTGATGCTAACGGCTCTGGTCGTATTGATTTAGATTCGTCTGTTTGGTTAAACACAAGTGCAATAAACACAATGACTTTTGTTTACGATACTGGAGCGTTTGCTGCTAACTCAAACTTTGCTTTGTATGGGATTAAGTAAATGGCTACATACACACCTATTCAATCTATAGTACTTACTAGTGGTTCTACTACTATTAATTTTAATAACATACCGCAAAATTATACTGATTTAGTGTTGGTTATTAATGGAACAGCTGCAGGAGCAGATTCATTAAAAGTTCAATACAACGGCGATACCGCAACAAATTATTCCTACACTATTTTATACGGAACAGGGTCTGCTACTGGTTCACTTGGCTCTGCTAATAATTCTTTGTTGCAAATTGGCACAATCTCAACAAACCAAATCACGACAATAATTCAAATTCAAAATTACTCAAATACTACAACATATAAAACAAACATTTCACGAAGCAACGATAGTTCTTCTCAAGTTAATTCTTCAGTTGGTTTGTGGAGAAGTACAGCTGCAATTAACAGCATTAAAATTGCTACAACAGGTAATAATTTTTTAACTGGTTCTACCTTTGACCTTTATGGAATAGGTGTAGCAGCAATGACTAATCCATTTGCCGCTGGTGGAACAAGTATTTCTTATGATTCTTCTTACGTTTATCATACCTTTACAGCTTCTGGAACATTTACTCCGCTTAACAACATGACTGCTGACCTTTTAGTAGTAGCTGGTGGCGGTGCAGGTGGCGGTTCCTACTCAGGAGCAGGCGGAGGAGCAGGAGGTTTAGTAGGACTTTCTTCTCAATCTCTAACTGCAGGTACTTCTTACGCTGTAGTGGTTGGCGCAGGCGGTGGTGGAAACAGTGTTTCGTACAATGGCGCTAATGGTAACAATGGTTCTAACTCACAATTTGGCGCATTAACAGCAGCAGTTGGCGGTGGTGGTGGCGGTGCTTCTGGAAATAGTAACTCTCTTCCTGGTAGCGCGGGTGGTTCTGGTGGAGGTAGTGCTAGCGGAACTTCGGGTGGGGGTGCTGGTACATCTGGTCAAGGTTACGCTGGAGTTTACGGTGGCGGTGGTGGTGCTGGTGGATTGGGTAATATAGGAAGCTATACTCCTTCTTCTGCTGGTGGTATTGGTGCTACTTACAATACTTCTGTTGGTACTGGAACTAGTACTGGTCCATTTGCGTTTATTGATGCAATGGGAGCGGCAACTTCTACTGGTGAATTTTCAAGTGGACATTATTACTATGCTGGCGGCGGTGGAGCTGCAGCCTTTGTTGCTGGTGGTAATAGCGGTTTAGGTGGCGGTGGTAGCGGAGCTATTACAGGTACAAGTCTTGGTTTTGCGGGAAAAACAAACACAGGCGGCGGAGGCGGAGGAGGAGCAAGCAGCTCTGGAACTTCAGGGACTGGTGCTGGCGCACAAGGCGGTTCAGGAATTATTATTGTGAGGTACCCACGCTAATGAATGAAACATTAACTAAACTACAGACTATCACCGTAGGTGCTGGTGGGGTTTCTTCTGTTACTTTTTCTAACATTCCTCAGAACTATACTGATTTAATTGTTAAGTACTCTGCAAGAGTAACTGCTTCATCAGTAGCACCCGATGGCTTGGGTATTCAGTTTAATGGCGATACTGGTTCAAACTACAAGTATCTTCAATTAGGTGGCAATGGCTCATCAACCTTTTCTAATTCAGGAACTACTGCGTTTCAATTTGGTGGGCAATTAACTGGCGCATCTGCAACTGGCAACACTTTTAGCAATGGTGAGATTTACATACCAAATTATACAAGCTCTAATTACAAGTCAACATCCGCTGATAGCGTAACTGAAAATAACGCAACAACCGCAAATCAAAACCTAGTTGCTAATTTATGGCAATCAACATCTGCAATTACAAGCATCAAACTTTACGATTTAGGTTCAACTAATTTTGTTCAATACTCAGAGTTTACTCTATACGGAGTAAAAGCATTTAGAACTGCAGTTGGAAACTCTATCAAAGCTACTGGTGGAACTATTACCTTTGATGGTACTTATATTTATCATACTTTTACCTCTACAGGCGCTTTTCAACCTACTACTAGCTTACTAGCAGATGTTCTTGTAGTTGCGGGCGGCGGTGGTGGCGGAGACGGTTCTGCAGGCAACAACGGAGGTGGCGGTGCTGGAGGTGTGGTTGTTCTTCCTTTTCAAAACTTATTGCCAGGAACTTCCTATGTAGCAACTGTAGGTTCTGGTGGAGCAAAAAACACTAACGGCGTTAATTCTGTTTTTGGAGCACTAACTACTGCTATTGGCGGTGGTTACGGAGGTATTGCCAGCAGCTCTTCTTTAGCAGCCAATGCAGGTGCTAGCGGTGGTTCAGGTGGTGGTGGCGCAATTTATAACCCAACTTATACTGGTGTTGGCGGCTCTTCAACACAAACAGGTGGTTACGGTAACGCTGGTGGAACTTCTTATAATTCACCTTCGTTTGTTGGCGGTGGCGGTGGCGGTGCTGGTGCTGTTGGAGGAAATGGAACTTCTTCAGTTTCTGGTGCTGGAGGAAATGGGTTAAATACTTGGTCACAGTGGCTTTCTGCTACCTCACTAGGTGTTAATGGCTACATCGCTGGTGGAGGTGGCGGTTCAGGCTCTGATGGTTGGCCTGCTGCATCTGGTGGTCTTGGTGGTGGCGGAATTGGCGCATCATATTATTCAACACAATATGCAACTGCTGGCCTAACAAACTCAGGCTCAGGCGGTGGTGGTGGAGAGTACCGTTTATCATCATACGTTGGACAGCCTGGAGGCTCAGGACTTATCATAGTTCGTTACAAAGCATAAAGAAAACGGAGCATAAAAATGTCAACTAGTGAAGCTACAAATTGTTATACTTACGAGGTAACGATGCTTATTCAGGTCCTCGCTGAGGATGAAGATAGCGCCCAAGCCAAATTGGATAAAGATGGTGGCTACGTTACCAAGCGGGAAACCGTTTTAAAGGATACTATTTCATTGTATAGTGGATTGAACTAAGGAGTAAAAATGGCACATTTTGCCGAGCTTAATAGTGACAATATCGTCACTCGCGTACTAGTCGTACCAGATTCACAAGAAGACCGCGGTCAAGAGTACTTGGCTGATGATTTAGGTCTTGGCGGAGTTTGGAAGAAGACTAGTTACAACACAGTGGGTGGAGAGCACCTTAACGGTGGAACTCCTTACCGCAAAAACTATGCTGGTATCGGTTACACATTTGATGCCGCTAAAGATGCCTTCATTCCACCAAAGCCATTTGCATCATGGACACTTAATGCAACTACTTGTTTGTGGGATGCCCCAACACCAATGCCCGCAGATGACAAGAAATACAGTTGGGATGAGTCAACAACTTCATGGAAGGAAGTTATCTAATGTCTGATACACCTACAAAAATTATCGTTGACTGCGCTACAGGAGAACAAGTTGTTCTTCCTCTAACCGCAGCTGAAATCGCACAGCGTGACCAAGATGCTGCTGCCGCTGCAGACGCTAAGGCTGCTGCTGATGCAGAAGCTGCAAGTATTGCTGCTCTTAAAGAGTCTGCAAAGGCAAAACTTATTGCAGGAACACCTTTAACAGCAGAAGAAGCAGCTGTTCTAGTTATTTAATTTTCGCCCCCCTAAAGGAGCAACAACGTGTCTATTAAGAGATTAAATGGTGCTGGCATATATGGCAGCAAGTCCAACAAAGTGTGGGACCAAACCACTACTCTTAATGACTTTCAATCTATTGCTACTGTAGTTGTTCCTTCTGGCGGTCAATCATCTGTAACGTTCTCTAACATCCCTAGCACTTTTACTCATTTGCAAGTTCGTGCTATTTGTTCTAGCTCATCTGCTCCTGATTTTGCTAATTTAAAAGTTAATTCAGATACTACTGGGTCTAATTATGCAAGGCATTTACTTTATGCCGATGGGGGTTCAGTTACTGCTGCAGCATCAACTGGTTCTACTATTACAAATTTAGGAAAAATATCTAACAGTTCAACAATAATGGCAACATTTATTGTAGATATTCTTGACTACGCTAATGCAAATAAAAATAAAACTATTCGTTCTTTAGGTGGTTATGATTCAAATGGTAGCGGTGAGATTGATTTTAACTCTATTCTTTGGATGAATACAAATGCTATAACTTCTTTGCAATTCACTACTTACAATAGTGCAAATTTTGTTCAGTACTCATCCTTCGCTCTTTATGGGATTAAGGCGGCCTCATGAGTACCATAGGCGCATCTACATATAACTTTATTGCTACTCAAACATTGGGCTCAGCTACTTCTTCTGTAACCTTTAACAATATTCCGCAGGGCTATACGGATTTGGTGTTGGTTGTTCAGGCAAAAGCATCTGCAAGTGGTGGTACCTATGCCGCATTAAATTTTAATTCTGATACAGCATCAAATTACAGTAGAACAAATCTTATAGGAGATGGCTCATCTGCCACAAGCAGTAGAAATTCTAATGAAACTGCTCTATATATGGCAACAATATCATTATCTACTACCAATTTTACTACCATAATTTCCTCTATTATGAATTATGCAAATACATCAACATATAAAACTGTTCTAAATAGAATATCTGCTGATACTGTTACTCAAGCAAATGTTGGTTTATGGCGTGGAACTTCTGCAATAACTTCTCTTAGCGTAAACATTGGCGTTGGTTCTGTTTCTTATGCGGCTGGCTCAACCTTCTCCCTCTACGGCATTAAAGCTGCTGATGTAACTTCTATTATTCCTACAAAAGCATTTGGTGGGGATGTTATTGCTACTGATGGTACGTATACTTACCACGCATTTAAAACAACAGGAGCATTTATACCTGCAGTAGCACTTACAGCAGATGTATTAGTTGTTTCTGGTGGTGGTGGCGGTGGTAGTGGGTACTTCTCTGGCGGTGGTGGAGCTGGTGGTGTTCTTGCTTTTTCATCTCAATCTTTAACAGCGGGAACTTCGTACACTTGCAATATCGGTGCAGGTGGAGCTGGTGGTTCTTACACTTACTCTTACAATGGTATTGCTGGAAATAACTCTCAGTTTGCAGCGCTTACCGCCCCAACTGGAGGAGGTTATGGTGCTGGTATAGGTGGTTCTAGCGGTCAAACTGGTGGTAATGGTGGTTCTGGTGGTGGTGGACAATCAGGTACTTCAGGTGCTGGTAGTGGAGGTACAGGAACATCTGGACAAGGTAATAACGGTTCTGGCGGCGTTACCCAACAAGATAACTACCCAAGCAAAGGCTCTGGCGGTGGTGGCGGTGGTGCTGGCGGTGCAGCCAGTGCTGGAACAGTAAACACAGGAGGTTCTGGTGGTGCGGGTACAAACTCAGTTACTAACTGGGGTTCATTATCCACGATGTTTATAACTACTAATCTAGGGTTTGGTGGGTATATTGCAGGTGGCGGTGGTGGCGGTCAAAACTATATCAGCGGAACTTTGACTAACGGTGGACCTGGAGGCTCTGGAGGCGGAGGAATTGGCGGAGTTCGTGGAAACACTTCAGGTGGAAATGCATGGACTAACACTGGTTCTGGTGGAGGCGGCGGTTCTCAAGAGAGTAACACTGGTGGAGGCGGCGGTGCTTCAGGACTTATAGTAGTTAGGTATACATCTTAATGGCTAAAACATACTCTGCTATACAGACTTTTACTCTCTCTTCAACCGCATCTTTAATTACCTTTTCTAATATTCCGCAAAATTATACAGATTTAAAACTTGTAAGCAGTGTTAGAGGAGATACTACAAACTCTGATATTGGTGTTACTGGTGCTCAAACTCACTATTTAAGAATAAATAACAACACAGGAAATTACCATTCTTCTAGATACTTATATGGAAATGGAGCTTCAGCTGCATCTAGTTCAGCGGGACCAGAAACTATTTGGAGAGCTCCAGGCTCAACAAATGCTAGTGATACTGCTAATACTTTTTCAAGTAGTGAAATTTATATACCAAACTATACAAGTAGCAACTATAAATCAGCTAGTTTTGATATGGTTACTGAGAACAATGGAACAACGGCATTAACCTTCTTAAGTGCCTTCCTTTATTCAGTTGCTGAACCAATAACTCGTTTAGATATTTTAGCTAGCTCAGGAAACTTTGTTGCGGGTTCTACATTTACTCTTTACGGTATTGGCTCAGGTGCTAGAGCAACTGGTGGAACTGTTACTGGTTCTGGTAACTATGTGTATCACACCTTTACTTCTTCTGGAACATTTTCGCCAACAGAACAAATTAGAAATGCCGAAGTGTTAGTAATAGGTGGAGGCGGAGGAGGTGGCGGTGCAAGCAACAACACTTCCGCAGGCGGCGGTGCTGGAGGCGTTGTTTACTCTAACCTTTACCCAATGAATGCAGGAACTACATATTCTGCAACTGTTGGTTCTGGTGGAGCAGCAGGTGCTTCTGGCAGTAACAGTGGTTCTGTGGGTGGAAACTCTTCTTTTGGTGTTATAACTGCTTATGGTGGAGGTGCTGGAGTAGCGCCTACAAATAACGGTGGTTCTGGTGGTTCTGGAGGTGGCGGTGTTGGCACATCTTCAACTGGTGGTTCAGCAACTATAGGCTCGTACACGGGTGCCAGTGCCATTGGTTATGGAAATGCTGGTGGAGGTGGAGCCAACAACGGTGGTGGAGGTGGCGGTGGAGCAGGCGGTGTTGGAGGAACTGGAACTGCAGGAGTTGGAGCCAACGGCGGTGTTGGAACTTCACTCTTTACTAAC
>Ga0214192_1000027_pt1 | contig 97419 bp, 135 predicted proteins | sample TroBogEpilimnion_44_FD_153030 | JGI IMG/M metagenome (GOLD analysis project Ga0214192, IMG submission 153030) | Freshwater microbial communities from Trout Bog Lake, WI - 29JUL2008 epilimnion | ecosystem: Environmental > Aquatic > Freshwater > Lake > Epilimnion/Euphotic zone | place: Trout Bog... | reverse complement strand
GCTCCATTCTAAAGTTAAGCACTTACATTTATTTATAGTTATTGTATCACCTTGCACTGACATTGTGGCAAGGGTATCACATTCATCACATATGAAAATTTTATCAGACATAGTAAGCCATTTCTGTTAAGAGATGAGCATAGCCATCTTTGTCGGATTTAAGAGATAATTCGCAAGGCTGGCATTCCCAAGCATAGCGAATTGTGCGACCCGTTCCAAGTGTAGCGATACACATATGAGTCATTTTTTCTGAGCATACTGGGCAATAGGCAGAAATAGTCTGCCCTAGCCCACCAAGTTTAATTGTCATAGTAATTCACTATCCAATCCGACATAAATTGTTGTCCAGAAATCTTCTGGAATAAACTTATGCACTTCAGGGTTATAAGTAGGGCGAACCTTGCAAGCATAAGCAAGATAACCCTCGGGGGTAGAGTGGTGCATATCCTTTCGGAAATCTGCATACTGGATTATGCCTTGTCCTTTTGAGGACTTTACATATTTGCCTTCTAAGGCTTCTGAGATTAGCATTAGTTGCCACCTTTCTTTTTTGTTTATTGGGTTAATTATATCAGGGGGGACTGACAGAGTGTTAAATACACTCCACACAGTAGCACTTAGGGGCATTTCCACCTAAGAAGATTTTTATAGCGATAACACGCTGACGAGTATTAAGTCCATAAGTAGACTTTAATCCTCCATTATTAAAATCGTGAACCATACGATTTTCTAACTGAGCAGAGATACCCAATACTTTACCAAGATTTACATTTTCTAGTGTAGTCATTTTGACCACCTTTCTTTATTTTCTAACTATCGTTAGTCTATCATAGACCACCGACATTTTCAAGGCGACACGCCGTGTGTCGTCAAACTTTTTTTATTTATTTAATTTTTAATACTGGAAGTATAACACAAAAAATCGCTACTGTCTAGTAACTTAAGGGTTTATCTCATTATTTGGAGCGTGTAAATTGTGTCCTTAATCACATTCAAAATGTCCAATTTGTCCGATTTGGCGCGCCAAAAATTTGGCTAATTGTCAAGTTGATTTTTATATTTTGTTTTGCGATTGTATTTTTTTTTATTTTGCAAAGGCGTAGCAGCATTGCTACGCCTAAGCTCTTGAATACGTTTTACTTTTTCAATTAATGATTTACGTTTTTGAAACATTCATCCCAAAACCTATCACCATCAAAACGCTCGTTATCATCTGCAAACATTACAATAAAATCGTTAACTAGATCTTCTAACACTTCTAATTTAATTTCAGTTGCGTATGAGTTAATAATTTCAGCGGTTGCAACGTAGTCTTTTCTTGTCATCATTTTTTATTTACTATCCTTTTTATTAGTAGATGGCGGGAGTGTCAATGTTAGTGGGCAGTCCCGCCAAGATTTATTATAGCATTACTTTGATGTTTTTACCATAGCGAAACGCTTTGAGCCATTTGCTAGAGTTAGACCAACACGAGTTACAGTTTTGCTAACAGGTGCGAAAGAGTTGATGCGACCAGTTACACCTACATTTGAGGTTGTGAACAAGTCACCGATTTGATATGTGTATCCTTGGAGAGTCATTTAGTTTTCCTTTTCTTTTTTTCTTTTGTTGGGTTGGTGAGCCTTTTTATATCTTGCTCAGGATATTTGGCAATTTGCCAAACTTAGAACTTCACAGTTGTGAAGCGTTCCTCGCCGTCTACATCTAGAAGCACGCGAGTAGTGTTAGCGTTAATTGGTTCAATCGCTACGATTGTTCCTGTTACCTTGCTCTTTTGAGTTGTGAACAAATCGCCTACTTGGTAAGTCTTATTTGCTAGTGTCATTTATTTTGTCCTTTTCTTTTGTTGTTGTTGATAGTAGTCTACCATAGACCACTGACATTTGTTTAGTTATTATAGCCGTTCGTTCCCGTGTAGTGCGAGAAACTAGATTTACAACCTTGAAACGGGCAATAAATGTGAACTGTGCGGTGATACCCGTAGGTGTAGCGATTAACACTAGTTATTTTGTGAGTCTTCGCATTAGCAACGGCGGGAATTAGTGCGAGTGCTAATCCTAGTACGATAATCTTAGTTTTCATTATTACCCCAATTCTTGACATCTTGATAGATAGCATACATTAGCATAGACATAGGCACTATGGCAAGTAGCATTATGGTGCGGATTATGTAAGTTAGAACTATCACTTATAGCACCTCATCTAGGTCAAAGTCTTCTACATCTACGAAGACACTAGCAACCTCATCATTTGAGGTAGCCAATTCATCTAGCATAGATTGGTATTCATCATTTAATTCTGACCAGCGGTCTTTATTTGTATTATCAAACGAGTATGACATTTTGTCACCTTTCTTTTTTTGATTAGTTTTTCTAATCTTTTTCCTTGACCTGATTATTTGCCTACTATGTAGGGCTCACAGGATTTTTCTTTATTTAATTTGATGACGCTAGTCTAGCATATAGGGCTGACATTATCAACCCGACACGCCGTGTCTTGATTGTGACTTACGCCACAAACAAAGCGTGATAACGCTTAGCGATTTCTAACGCCTTAGGATTAGGCTGACCCCATCGGGTGCCGTTATCTATGCTAGGATACTTAGCGACAATACGCTGAGCAATTTGGATAGGCATTAACTTAGGGCGGGGAGCAAAGCCACCAGCCTCAAGACCAAAGTCTTTAGCAATATCGGAACGGATTTCATTATAGTATTCATTTAGTGTAGACATTTTATCTACCTTTCTTTTTTCTGAAGATTAACCTTTAATCTTTCAATACTGAAAGTTTAGCATATTATTTTGAGAAAATCAAGTTGAAAATGCTAACAAATCGGACATTTTAAAAAATATTTTTGTGATGTACACCACATTATACGGGTGCATACCATATCAATTCGGACATTTCGGGCGTACTATTATTTTTTTGAAATCGGCTCGCAAAGTTGCATCATCCAAAATAAATGCCCATTAACATTTTGATCAAAAGTGATTCTGAGAATTAGCTGAAAAGGCGGGATAGTAAATTTTTTAACCTAGATGCAAAACTAGTATAAGATTTATCTTCTTTAAATCGTGGAAGATCTCTAAAATAGATCTTACTTTGAGTAAAATATCTTTTTGGCATTATATTCCTAAGTCTATATCGGTAAAAGCAACATGTGAGTAGAATCCTAGCATCAATCTACGTTTTAAAACATACGCTAAAACTTGGCGGGAGATTGAAAGATCATCCCAAGAGAAAGATTCTAGGTAATCTAAAGCTATTCTAGCATCTTCTGTAGTAATAGCATGCTTTCCAGCTAGATCAGATGCTGAAATTTTATCAAAAACTTTATTTATGATGCTTAAATCTCTACAAATTTTGTCGGGAGTCCAAGAATCTTCTCCTCTATCTTTTTTAGCTGGATAAATATGACATGGAGATATGGCAAATGAACCTTTTGTCCATTCAACATCTGGAAATAGCTCTTTAATGAAGATTTCTTCATCCTTATACCAATCAATAAGGGATAAAACCTTAAAATTTGAATTTTTGATAGCATTTTTCCATCTAGAATCTGCAATATGCTGTTTTCCATTGCGATTTCTTGATTGTGACATATATGGAAGGCGGGAAACAAGGTCATTCGCCAGAATGACTCTAGAATTATAGCCTTTTCTTCCTATTTGATAGTTAACTTCCTCTAGGGCATTATTTCTAGGCTTCATTTTACGCAATATGGCTAACTCCTCTGGTGTTGCATCCTCTAGGATCTTTGTTTGGGTATAATGAGCTTCTAACCCATACCTTAAACGATCTAAATTTGATGCAGGTATGGAAAATGTGTGCTTATCGGTATATATGTGACATAGATCACCATCTATAATATATGTGATGTCCGTCACAATGTCACTGATTTCTTTCAACTGCCCCCCATTTTTTTAATGGACATTCAGCTTCTGCTAATCTTGTCTTTGCATTCATGAAACATCCACATCTCTTGCAGGATGTAGTAAATTGAAAGAGTTCTGGGCATGCCCGACATATGGACATTCTTTCTTCTTTTACTGCGTCGCTCACTCTTTCCGACCCATTTATTAAATCTAAAGGATTTACCATAATGTGTTTATTCCTTTGCTTTTTAATTCCTGCTCAAATTCCTTTTTCGGCTCACTTATTCCGTCGCTGAAATAATGATATTCAAAGTTTTCATCTATCTTTCTAAGTCCTTCTTCATCAAAACCCCAGCCAATTTCTTCAGTATAACCATACTTGTTTGCCATTTGCATCTTCTGATATACCTGAAAAAATGGTTGACTGTCAAAAACTACAGGTTTTGTTACACTAACAGCATTTTGCCAAAATGGAGTATCGTATTGTGATCCGCCATGATAATAAAAGCAAATATTTTCTCTAATTTTTTCAATCATAACCTGAATATGCGTATTTGCTGCATCTAAAGCCATGTAACCGCTTATATGCTGTAAAGCTATCTTATTGATAGAGTCATACATAAATAAAGAGTTAGCAAACATTGGTTCAAAAAATGCTGCTTTATTGCCATTTTTAATAATGCGACCTTCAATACATCTGTTTGCCCAAAATGATACAAACTTGTATTCAATATCATCCATATATTCTAAAGGTATAGATATTAATTCTGAAAAGTTCTTTTTCGCCTCAATCGGGTCAGTAATGGTGTCATTGAACATATATCCATAACTTACACGAGATGTTAATGGAACTGCAAACATCCACCCGTCTTTTGTTGCAACGTGTTTCGTATGATTCCAGTGTTCCTCGCCCACCTGCACATTATGGACTAATCCATGGTTTGTTGGGTTCTGCCAAACGGTGTAGTCATCGTAGTTGCTTGGAAAACCAGTACAATCAATAATAAAATCATAATCAAGTTCTTTGCCATCCAATACTACTACAGCTTTGTCTTGATAATTAATCATAGCAGAAACTGTACCAAATACTTCTACAAACTTATCTCCCCATACTTTTTTAAACTTTGGTATTGCCCATTCTCCAAGCTTAAAAGTATTCATATGTATGGCTGCATTGGATCCTAATAAAGGATTAATAAATTCTTTCTCCCGCCAGCCCTCAATTAAAGTTCCCAGCTTAATGGTTGAGTCAAGATCTTTGTTTTGCAGGATATCAAAAATATTTGTTCTTGTTCCTTGCTCAATAGTTTTAATAAAAGATGGATTAGTAGATTCTCCAATACCTAGTATTGGCTTTGTCGGATCAACAATTGAATGCACTTCCCAATCACTTCTTAACCATTTAAGAAAATATGCAACTGCCTGTATCCCAGCAGTGCCTTGTCCTACTACTGCAATCTTTTTTTTATTGCTCATCATTGCTACTTACATTAAAAATAAAAGATGGTTCGGGAGCAAGAACTTCTCCTTTTTCATGAAGCTTAGATAAACCAATAGCATCTGCGCCCAGTTTATCTGCAATGATAGAAAGCATGTCATATATTCTTTGATTTTGAATATAGGTAGCACCGAGCAGTTCTCTAATGTTAATTAGAACATCATCATCCATTATTACCACTCCTCATTGTGCATCCATTCTGGGTTTAGTTCAATACCAGCAAGCTCTAGTGCCATCGGATTAAGTACACTTCTTCTATTTTCTATCTGAAAGCTTTGTGTGGCTTTACTTAGCAATTCTCCATCAACAACATTAATACCCATGCAAGGCAAAGGTCTTTGAATTGGTATACTCATAATTGTGTTGTGGTTTTCATCTTGAATAAGAATCTCATGTTTGTTTTCAGGAAGGTCAAAACCTTCTATATTAACATCTTGATGATAAACTTCAATCCATGCTCTCATTTTCCTTCAAGCTCCCTTTTAAGTAATGGGTAATCTTTATCCATCATCTCATTAAACTCTTCAGAGCCCAACCAAAAAATATTTTCTAACACGTTCCACGAAAAATTAATTCCGTTTGAAAGGCAATACTCAAATGCCCATGATAAAACTTCTGAGTCTAGCTTTCTTCCAGCTTCAATTAACTTTGTGTACTCAATACCGTTAATTGTGCGAGTTGTAAATATAGCATTTGATCTTGATGGCTTAAAAGATTCTGGCATGTCTGGATTTGTAAGCCAATCACATTTAAATACTTTGCAAGGTATATCTGGACGTACATCATAAGATGTGCAACCAACTCCTGTTTTAACAAATGGGCAAGGTTGAAATCCTTCTTCGTTTAAACCCATCCAAGCTTTAGGGCTACCGTCTTTTAATTGTATATCAGCCCTTAAATGACCTTCACAACACTTTGTACAATCCCCGCAAGATCTTCCTTCAACGATTGGTAAAAGATCCATGTGACAATCTTTCTGCTAGATCCTTTGGTCGTACAAGCGCATGAGGCTTTTTTGAAAGTTTAATGTGAACGTGAGAATATGACCAAGCAACAAGTTGTGAACAAATTACACGCTTTTCACGAATTGCCATCCAATTTGCTGGAAGTAGTGGAATACCAAAAGTAAGACATTTAAATCCTAATGCAATGATTGACCATATTCCGTAACCATCTCCAACAAAACCCAAAGCAAATTCAACAAGGGTTTTTCTTTCTGTAGTGGTAAGTGAACCATCGTGGCCCGTATTCCAAATTATTTGATTATTGTCATATTTAGAAAGTGGTGAAACAGAAACGCCAGAAGGGCGGGCTTCAACAATTTGCCCATTTCCAATGTAAATTCCAGCATGATTCCACTTAGACCATGTTCCAAGTTGAATTAATCTTGCTGCTATACCTGTAGTTCTAACTACAAAGTAATCTCCAATATTAGGTTCTTTCATTTTCTGCTTCCCTGATTAATTTTATAAGATTTTCATAAAGTTGTTGACCAGCCATATTTACATAGCTGCATGCTAGACATTGTAGCATAACCTTTTCGTTTTCTTCAACTACCATTAATGGAAAAATTGCATCGGGATCTTCTGGATGCATGGGACAGGCGAGAGGTTTTACCCTACCCGCCTGAGCCAATTGATAATACTGAGATAAAATTTTAATTTTCATCAGTACGCTATGTTCGCTTTCTGAAACACAGATGTGACGTATTCACGGACAGTTGGATTTCCTGGAACTGGTTTGTTCCAAGTAGCCATATTGCCTGCTCTTGATGGATACAGGTGTGCTGCTACTGCTTTTCTCCAGTCATGGTACACGGCGTATGACGATTTTAGTTCGCTGACCATACGTGCATCCTGTACCCATTCTGGGGCATCGCAAGCATTCTTGTAGCCCATAAAGTTATTCCATGAAGTTGACATGTACTGGTAAGCACCACATGCACTACTGGAGTAAGACTGACGCAGGTATGCGCCAACGCCTCCCGTTTCCTGGGATTTGATTGCGTTTGCTAGTCTTGAGATTATTACCCTTTGATCTACTCTTTGGTTTAATGTAAGCATTTTGCTATAAGCGGGCATTTGAAAAGTTTTTCCAGTGGACAGATCATTAATTAAATAAACTGTATTACTAGAATTTGCTTTATTTATATCTATATTAATAATATCTTTAATATTAACTAAATTAGTATATTTATTAATATATAATATATATTTATTATACACGATAGTTGGTGCTGTTAATGCATGAACTGGAGAATTTACTCCACTAATCAATGTGATAATACTCACACATATCATTGTCCACGCTGTTCTTATCCTTGCTTTGTTCATATTGTTCATATGTACCTCCTAGGGAAAGAGTAGTAAAAACAATCGTATCATGATATACTGGGAAAAACAAGTCGGGAGCGTAAATGAAAGTATCTTGGACGGGTGCGCCAGAATATATGGATCGCAATGTCGGATATGGCGAAGCATCATTTCATATATTTGAAGAATTTAAAAAACAAGGTATTGAATCATTAATTAAATCAAGTGAACCTAAAATTGGTATAGCATTTGTTCAACCAAGTAATTATTCATTTGGCAAAGATCAATACAAAATTGCTTATACACCATGGGAGTCAACAGAGCTTCTTCCTGGTTGGAAGCCTGTTATGAATACAATACCAGATGAAATTTGGGCAACATCAGAATGGGTTGCAGATATTTATTCAAAACATACAAGCAAACCTATTTTTGTTTATGAACATGGAATTGAAGATAAATGGATCCCAAAGAAAAGAGAATTAAATCCTGATCGCCCGTTTAGATTTTTGCATGTTGGAGAACCAGCATCTAGAAAAGATGCTCAAATGGTTGTTGATGCGTTTGCTAGTCTTTTTGGCAATAACCCAAAATACGAGTTGGTTTTAAAATGCAGCAATATAAATACTACAAAAATTTTTAATTCTAAAAATGGTGAAGTTATTGGATCGCCAGATGCTGTTTATAAAAACATTAAGATTATTGAATCATTTTTATCTGTAGAGCAAATGAATGGTTTGTATAACCTATGTGATGTTTTTGTTTATCCTTCATGGGGAGAGGGATTTGGCTTTAACCCGCTTCAAGCTATGGCTCAAGGCATGCCAACCATTTGTACAGCAGATTGGGCATCCTACAAAGATTTAATAACAATGCCATTGGATTCTTCCTGGGCACCATCCCCTTGGCCATCAACTCACCCAGGATTGATGTTAAAACCATCATATGCTCAATTAAAAGAATATATGCAAAATTGCTTTGATAACTATGAAAATCTTTCTAATCTTGCTTATAAAAATGCTTTTATTATTCATGAAAAATACAGCTGGGAAAAAGTTTCTGCTCCAGCCGTTAAAAGACTAAAGCAAATTAATAAAAATCTTTAAAACCCGATTTTAAAAAAATCGGTATGCTACAATTAAGACTCAAATAAAAAACTAGGAGATTAAATGTCTAATACCATCCAAAACCCATATGAAAACTTTATTGCTCTATCCCGATATGCGAGATGGTTAGAAAACGAAAATCGTCGTGAGACGTGGGGAGAAACTGTAGACCGTTACTTTAAGTTTATGGTTATTCAACTACGTGAAAAGCACGGCTATGTTCCTGATGAAAAAACTATTGCAGAACTTCGTGATGCAGTGTTTAACCGCAACGTAATGCCATCAATGCGTTCTGTTATGACTGCAGGACCTGCGTTAGAAAGAGAAAATGTTTCTGGCTATAACTGTGCATTTCTTCCAGTAGATAATGCTCGTTCATTTGACGAAGCAATGTATATTCTTATGTGTGGTACAGGTGTTGGATTCTCTGTTGAGTATAAGTACATTAATAAACTTCCCGTCCTTCCTGAAACATTAGAAAAATCAAATACTGTTGTTTCTGTTGGAGATTCTAAAGAAGGTTGGGCAAAAGCATATCGTGAATTCTTATCATTACTTTGGGCAGGACAAATTCCACAAATTGATGTAAGCAAAGTAAGACCTGCAGGAGCACGTCTTAAAACAATGGGCGGCAGATCATCTGGGCCACAACCACTAGTTAATCTTTTTGATTTTACTGTTCAAGTATTTAAGGGTGCATTAGGAAGAAACCTTAAGCCAATTGAAGCACATGACATTATGTGTAAAATTGGAGAAGTTGTTGTAGTTGGCGGAGTACGTCGTTCTGCAATGATTTCACTTTCAAATATTAATGATATTGAAATGGCTGCAGCTAAAGCTGGTAATTGGTGGGAGTCAAATGGTCAACGTGCTTTATCAAATAACTCTGTTGCATATTCCCGCAAACCAGAGATGGCTCAGTTTATAGCAGAATGGAAATCTTTATATGATTCAAAGTCGGGCGAAAGAGGTATCTACAATGTGGCAGCAGCCCAAACCCAAGCAGCAAAGTACGGAAGAAGAAGTGCGGATATTCACTATGGAACTAACCCGTGTTCAGAAATTATCTTACGTCCTTATCAGTTTTGTAACCTTTCAGAAGTCGTACTTCGTGAAAAAGACACACCTGAAGATGTTGCAAATAAAATTCGCCTTGCTTCAATTCTTGGAACATGGCAATCAACTCTTACAGACTTTAAATACATTCGTAAAATCTGGAAAGACAACACAGAAGAAGAGCGTCTACTTGGAGTCTCATTAACAGGTCAATTTGGTCATAAGTTTTTTTCAGGACAAGAAGGTTTAGATAATCTTGCTATAACATTAGATAGACTTCGTGAATATGCTGTACAGATTAATATTAAAGAGGCGGAGAAAATTGGGATTCCCGCCTCAGCAGCAGTAACATGTGTAAAGCCATCAGGCACAGTGTCCCAATTGGTCGGGGTTAGCTCAGGAATGCATCCATGGCATTCAGAATACTATATTCGTACAGTTCGTGGAGATAAAAAAGATCCAATTACACAGTTCTTGGTAGATTCAGGAATTCCTGCAGAAGATGATGTAATGAAGCCAGATAGCACAACTGTTTTTTCATTTCCAGTACAAGCTCCAAAGCATGCAATTACAAGAGATAAGCTTACAGCTATTCAACAGCTAGAGGTTTGGCTTACATATCAAAGACATTGGTGCGAACATAAGCCTTCTATTACAGTATCTATAAAGGAAGATGAGTGGATGGAGGTTGGAGCATGGGTATACAAGCATTTTGATGAGGTTTCAGGAATTTCGTTCTTACCATATTCAGAGCATACATACGTTCAGGCACCATACCAAGAAATTACTAAAGATCAATATTTTAATCTTGAAGAAAAAATGCCAGGCGAAATTAATTGGTCAGCATTGTCCCTATATGAACTAGAGGACACCACTACTGGAACTCAAGCACTTGCTTGCGTATCTGGAGAGTGTGAAATTGTAGATATTGGCAAAAATTGATATAATTTTAGAACAGCCCCGTCACTAGTGGACGGGGTTTTTCTATGAATTAACAAAGTAAAATGCTATAATCAATACTGAAATACTTTAATATAGAGGTGTGTCAGTGAATCAAAAAGAAGTTAATTATGATGTTATTCAAGGTGATTCATTCACTTTGAGTATTACATATACAGATTCAAATCAAAACCCAATTGATTTAACTGGATACACAGCAACAATTGAAGTAAGAGATAAGCCAGGCGGAAAAATTCTTTGTGCCACAGGATCTATTGGAAATGGAATTACAATTCCAAATCTTCAATCAGGTGTCATTCAAATTAATCTACCACCTTCAATGACAAAAAACTTTGTTCTTCCAAGAAGTGCTTATCAAATTCAGCTAACAAGTTCTGGAGGAATAGCTCAAACTATTCTTAATGGGTGGTTAGTGGTACAACCAGGGGTGATTCAATAATGACTGAAAATGTAACCGTTATCAGACAAGACAATATTGCCAATATTAACTCAGCTGGAGTACAAGGTCCACGCGGTAGCGTTATATATAGTCAAGTAGGAGCACCAAGCTCAACTCTAGGAGTCGTTGGTGATTACTATATTGATTCAGCTTCAAAACAATTTTATGGACCAAAAACTCAAGGTGGGTGGGGAACACCAAACTTTCCAATTGGTGGACAACAGATCTACATTGGAACAAATACACCATCAAACACAATAGGATATCAAGGTGATATCTTTATTGATTCGTCAAACAATACCGTTTATACAAAATCTGGAACGGTATGGAATGCAGGACAGGTTCTTGTAAATCCTTCAAATTTTTCTTACGTATATGAACAACAAACAAATAGCAGCACATGGTACATAAACCATAACTTGCATTACCGTCCAAATGTGCAAGTAACGGATTATGGCCAAAATAATCTAGAATGTGATATTACGCAGATAGATGCAAACAATGTTGAGTTAGAGTTTAACTTGCCTGTTTCTGGCTATGCGTATTTGTCATAATTTAAAAGGGAGTGTAACAACACATGGCAAAAACGTTTTTAACAAATATTAATTTAAAGGGCAATCAGCTTCTTAATGCTGTAATTCACCCAGCATCCACAGCACCAACAATTTCTGCTGCTGGTCAACTATACTTTAGCACTACTGCAAATAACAACCGTGGTGCACTTTACCAATCATATTGGTCAAACTATCCAACAACCCCAGCAACTTATGCTTGGGAGCAGATTAGTTCTACCTACAATACCGTATCATCAGTAAATAACTTTACTGGTGCAGTTACAGTATCTGGAACAAGCAATCAGGTAGTTGTTTCTAGTGCCACAAACACAATTACAATTTCTCTTGCTTCCGCTTTAACACTCCCAGGTTCATTAACTGTTCCAAGCGGTTCAGCAACATCTTTGGGCGGTACACTTGCTGTAACAGGCGGTAAGGCAACATTTACTGCAGCATCATTAACTGCAGCATCTATTAATATCCCAGTAGCATCTGGTACTCCAAATTCACCAGTAGCTGGAGATATTTGGTTAGATGGTACAGCAGGATTTAAAGCCTATTACAATTCTGGAACACATGTAATTGCAGATCTTGATTCAGCTCAAACATTTGCAAACAAGACAATTGACACCTCTGGTGCAAATGCTAACACAATTAAAATTAATGGAACATCATTAACAGCAGTAACTGGTAGCGGTGGTTCTGTAGTACTTTCTTCATCACCAACAATTACTGCACCAACATTTGGACCTGGTGGAGTAACATTTAATGGTTCAGCATCTGGAGCAACAACAGTAGCACCACTTGCAAATGCCACTGGAAGCTTAACACTTCCTTCTGCAACAGATACCCTTGTTGGTAAAGCTACAACAGATACATTTACAAACAAGACAATTGATACGGCTGCAACTGGCAACGTATTTAAGATTAATGGAAATACTGTAAACGCAGTAACTGGAACTGGCTCAACTGTAGTTCTTTCTGCTTCTCCAACATTTAGCGGAACAGTAACAATTCCAACACTAACACTAACAAACGCACTTAGCGTTTCAAATGGTGGTACAGGAGCAACAACCGCAGCGGGAGCACGCACAAACTTAGGTGCAGCAGAATCTGGTGCAAACTCAAGTATTACAAGCCTTTCAGGTTTAACAACAGCACTATCAGTTGGTCAAGGTGGTACAGGAACTTCTACAACACCAACCAATGGTAAGCTTTTAATTGGTAAAGCTGATGGAACTTATGCTGTTGCAACACTTACACAAGGTGCTTACAATAGCGTTATTATTACAAATGGTAATGGAACAATTACCCTTGATACAGTTCAAGATCTTCGCACAACTGCATCACCATCATTCTCACAAGTAACAGTTGCTGCAGATCCAACACAAGCCCTACAAGTTGCAACAAAGCAATATGTTGATAATATTTCAACAGGCTTTAATTCTCACGACTCTGTAGAAGCAGCAACAGTTCATGACCTAGGAGTAGATTACGGAACAGTAGTTTACACACCAGGAACAACTGGAGCAGATGGCGGAACTGGCGTAGGAGCAACACTTACATCTGGAGTAAATGGCGTATTTACAATTGATAATTACTCACCAGATCAAAATGATCGTGTTTTGATTAAAAATCAAACAGATGCTAAGCAAAACGGTATTTATATTGTAACAAATGCTGGTAGCTCTTCAAGCAAGTGGGTACTTACTCGTGCTACTGATTACGATAACCATATTGATGGTCAGGTCACACCAGGAGACCTTGTATTCGTAGCCGTAAATAATGGCGAATATACAGTAGCTCCAACACAACAGAATACAGGTTGGACACAAAACTACCAAGGCACTGGCACAAAGCAAGAAATTAAAATTGGTACAGATCCAATTAACTTTACACAGTTCTCTGGTTCTGGAACAGTTACAGCAGGAGCTGGACTTTCTGTAACAGGTCTTCAAGTATCTGTAAACCTTGGAACATCTTCTGACACATCAAACTCAGCATCAACAAATGCATCTGGTTTGTCTGTAAATAATGGAACACTTCAATTAAGACTTAACTCAGCTGGTGCTCTTTCAACTAGCTCAAATGGCTTAAGCCTAAATGTTGGAACTGGATTTACAATCTCCAGCAACAATCTTACATTTGCAAGTGGAACATCTACACAAACCGCAACAGGTGTAAGTGGTGGAGCAACAACTTACGGAGTTCAAAAGTTTACAGCAGCAATTACTGGAAATGGAACACTCACAAGCTTTGCTCTTGTACACGGTTTTGGCTCAAGAGATGTAACTGTTGCAGTATATCAAGGATCAGCTTCTCCAGACCTACAATGGTCAGAGGTTGAAACAGATGTAGTTCATACTGATACAAATACAGTAACAATTGGATTTGCATCAGCCCCATCAAACGGAACAGTTTATAACGTAGTAATCACTGGGTAATTAAAGGAGTATTAAATGGCAAAGTCCTTTTTAACAGCACTTCAGGTAGCTAATCTACCTACTGACCCGTCTGTTGCAAAATCAGGACAAGTTTATTTTAATACAAGCACTAATAAATTTCGTGGTTACACAACTTATTGGCAAGATTTAGGATCAGGTTCATCTGGTGGTGGTGGAGGTTCAAACTTTATCACCACAGATACCATTCCCGCACCAACAGAGTTTTGGGTGGGAACGGGTGATCCAACAAATACTGCAGCAATTGGTGACCTTTGGTTAGACGGTTCACAATATGACAATACAGAATATGTTGTGATTCAAGACACACCACCATCATCAAATTATGGATTAAATACACTTTGGGCTGATACAACAGATTCAAGTTTGTCAATCATTCCAGCGGATGTAGTTGATCCAACAACAACACCAACAGTTGGAGATTATTTTGTTAACTTGTCCGATAATTTAGGACAATTAATTACAGATACATTTGGTATTGCCCCAGATCCAACACAGGTTCAATATTGGATTGATGACTCAGATGTCAATAATCCTTTTCCATATAGCAATTTAAACTTTGCGCAATATTCAAGTTATTCAAATTTGCCTCCCGCCTCAACATCAGATGGAATGTTTGTATATGTTCAAAATACTGGAAATCCATATTATTCGGCAAACGGGCAATGGAATAGAATACCTCAAGCTGTAGTTATTGAACAATCAGTTGCTACAACCAATACAAATCTAGGAAATGAACAAGCATTAAGATGGATGGGAATTTAAAGCTTTTTAGCAGTTTGCTGGTATAATTTAAAATTAGGAGTTGATGTAATTGTCATTAAAACGTTGGAATGGATCGTCGTGGGTAGTAGTAGCTGGCTCACGTCCAGGTCAAACTGGAGCACAAGGACCAACAGGACCAACGGGTCCTGCAGGTAGCGTATCAATTGGTACAACAACCGTAACAACAGCAGGAAATCCAGCCTCTGTAACAAATACTGGTACATATGGCAATGCAGTTCTTAACTTCATCATCCCACAAGGACCAACAGGTCCACAAGGTACAGCGGGAACAGCTGGTACTCGTGGAACAATAATTACAACCGCTCAAACAGATCCAGTAACTTACGGAGTTACAGGAATGATTAATGGAGACGGATTTTTAAATTTAAGCAACGGTAACTATTATGTTTATAGCTCAGGTTCTTTGACTTGGGTACTACAAGGAAGTATAATGGGACCAGCGGGTGCAAGAGGTGCTACAGGTACCACTGGTGCAACTGGACCAACAGGACCAACATCAAACGTAGTTGTAAATCAACTGCAAACACAGTACAACTATTGGGCGGTAGACCAAATTCTAAATCTAGGTATCTATTATCCAAAATATAAGACACTTGCAACAGAACAACAGCAAGCTGCTTATATTCTATCAACAGCTTTGGCAATGTAAGGGGAGAATAAAACATGGCAAGAAGAGTATTTCCACTAGAAGGTTACACATTTACACCATCAACAAATACAATTGTTGTACCAGCAGTTCTTAAGCAAGAACGTGTATTGTTAATTACAGATACAACAACAGGTACTATTATTTATAGCTGGTCAGATCCAACCCTTAAAGCTGCCACCTGGACAACAACACTTAATACCCCGCAAACAATTAATAACCAAAGCACATACACAACCGATGCTGCTCACGCAACAACAACAATTGTTCTTAACTATTCTTGCTCTGCTCTCAGCTCATCAGATCAACTTGCTATTATGGTTGACGAAGTCTGGGAAACAACTATGCCAGAATCAACGCTTCTTGATCCAACGGGAAAGCAAAGAGTTTCAACTCCAGAATCTTTGATTGATACAGACTTTGAATATGGTGTACAGCCTTCTAAATGGGAAGCAATTACATTAATTCAAAATTACCCTAACTTCTTTGGACGTTCAACAGGTGGTAACGGACTTGATCTTGCATCCATCGTAGGAGATGGTGCATCACCTCGTTCAACAGTTACAGTGACAACAAATACTCCACACGGACTTAATGCTGGCGACGTTGTATCTGTTCAAGAAACATTGAATAACAACGGTGAAGGTACATTCCTAGTTTATCCAACAAGCTCAACAACATTTACATATACTGCAAAAGGTGTTGTAAGTGGTTCATTTATTGAAGGCACACTAACCACAATTTACGGTGGAGGTGTTTTTGATAATGCAAACCTAATGGGTGGCGTAACTGGTAACTACGGTACATGGACAGCAGTATCTGATACACAAGCACAATCAAGAATTACAGTAACAACTCCAACACCTCATGGTATTTTCCCAGGAACCGAAATCCTTTTGCCACAAATTTCAGGCGATGGTTTGTCTGGAACGTATTTTGTTGATACAGTTGCTACTCCAAATGCATTTTCTTTCTTAACAAATGCACAAGTTCTTAATCCAATTTCAACTCTTAATCAACCAATTTATGTATCTTCTCAGGGTTATGTAGAACATAGACCTCTTGATGGTGGAGTTATTCTTTCAACAGGATCTAACGTTTGTGGTGCACAAACTATTCGTCAAACCCGTCGTTACTTCCGTTATCAAGCAGGTAAAGGTATTCAGTTCTCAACTGGTACTAAGTTTACACCTACTTTTGACGTTCAATATATGATTGCTCAAACTACTTTTGCAGGTTCAAATATTATTACAATTACAACTGTACAAAACCACAATTTGCAACCAGGTGCTTATGTAAAACTTGAGGGCGTTCAATGTGTAGGTTCTTATAATCCCTATAATGGAACATTCCAAGTCTCTAGCATAATTGATGTAAATAACTTTACAATTACAATTAATTTTACAAATCCAATTAATGCAATTGACCAAGTTCCAGGCGGTATTAACGTTTATGTAACAGTTGTTTATTGGAAGGGTGCAGCAACACGTGCAGGCCTATTTAATGAACAAGACGGATTTTATTTTGAATATGATGGACAACAAATGTATGCTTGCCGTCGTTGGGGAACAAAAGAATTGTTTGGAACAATTTCAACAACTCAATATAGCAACGTTGTTACAGGAACGCTAACAGCATTTAGAAAGCAAATAGTTGTTGGCGAGAGAATTATTATTAAGGGACAAACATATCTTGTTTCTCAAATTAACTCTGACACCTCTTTAAATATTAACCCAGCTTACCGTGGCCCATCAGCTGCAAACACTTACTTTAGAAAAGTACAGGTTTCAAAGGTTCCACAAACAGCATGGAACCTAGATAAGATGGATGGAACAGGCCCTTCTGGTTATGTATTTGATCCATCAAAGATGCAAATGACATATATTGATTACTCATGGTACGGAGCAGGTACAATTCGTTACGGCTTTAGAGGAATTAACGGAAAGATTACTTGGTGTCACGAAGCATCTCAAAACAATACAAACGTTGCAGCATACCAGCGTTCTGGTAACATGCCTGCTCGTTATGAATCAATTAACGAACCACTTTCTTCTGCAAGACTTGTGGCGGGAGCAACTGGTGTACTTGGTTCAACTTTATATTCAACAGATACAACCTTGTATGTTGATAACGCATTAAACTGGCCATCATCTGGTTATCTAAAAATTAATGATGGTACAAACATTGAGCTTTGTCAATACACATCGGTAGGAGCATTTAATCAAACTGCTCAAGGATATCCAGTAACAGTTATTCGTCGTGTTCAACAACCAGTTTATTATGGTGGAACTCTTTATCAGACAAGTGGTAGCTATGTATTATGGAACTATAACCCAGATGCATCTATCCCAGGCGGTAATGGAACAAACCAAGTTTCAGTACAAACAATTTCTCAACAGTGTGCACCAGTCATGACACACTGGGGATCATCTGTTATCATGGATGGTCGTTTTGATAACGATAAAAACTTCTTGTTTGCCGCTAACATGCAACGTTACTTACAGGTCGGTGGATCTGGTACAGTTACTGCAAATATTACATCAAGACAAGCAGCTTCTGGTGTAGCAACAATTACAGCATCTGCACCACACTCAATTCAAGCTGGTTACAACGCAACAATTACTGGTGTTAACTATACTTACACAGTTACTCAAAAGCAGTTAACTGGTAACGTAGCAACACTTACATTCTCTACTGCTCACGCTCTTGTTCCAGGTAACTCTGTAACAGTAAGCGGTGTTGATACAGTATTTAATGGAACATATACAATTACAGCAACAACCGCAAGCTCAATTTCTTATGCTAAGGTTTCAGCAACGATTCCTCTAACATCTGTAAATGCTCAGGCAGCGGTTGTAACATTTGCAAATACTCCTTATAACGGTACCTTCAACATTAGCTCAGTTACTTCAACAACAATTACATATACAATGGGCTCAAGCACATTGACTGAAAATTCTGTTAACTTAACAAGCCCAGGATTTATTTCTCAAACGTTCGGTAACACATTAATTTCCCGTCCGCTACTTTCAATTCGCGTAGCACCTTCGGTAGACAATGGTGTAGGACGTAACTTCGGTGTTCGTGAACTTGCAAATAACATGCAGCTAAACTTGTATTCTCTGCAAATTCTTGCTCAAGGACAGTTCTTGATTCAAGGTATTTTGAATCCACAATCACTTAACGGCGTTAATATTCCAGGAGACTGGTTGCTTAACAAGGTTGGTTCTGGATCATTATCTCAAATTATTTATCACGATGGAACAGGTACTTTGGGTACAACGGTTGCATCACCAACTAACACAGTTTCAGGCGGAGACGTTGTATTCTCACTATACACCGATAACGCGGGTGGTTCTGGTGGTACCGCTTATAACACAACCACATTTGACTTGACAAAAGTTAGAAACCTTGGAAACGGTTATATGAATGGTGACGGAAATGCTACTAACCCAGGATTCCCTAACGGTCCAGATATCTTAACAATTGTTGCAACCAACATTGGTGGAACAGCTGCTAACGTATCAGCAATTCTTTCTTGGATTGAAGCGCAGGCCTAAAAAATGCCAACACCATCAGCCACAGCAAATATACTCGGAAGCCAAATTAACTTATTCCAGCTTGCTTCAACAAGCTTGATGACAAATAGCAGACTTTCTGCAACTGATCTTGGAGTGCTTGGAAATGGTTTAAATACCATCGGTCAAGCACTTGGTGTTATTGATATTTATAACGCTACAACAATTCAAATATCTGCAATTAACGCTGCAGCAGCAGCGGGAGTTTCAACTGTAAATGCATCTGCAAATGGTTCAATTATTGCAACACAAACAAGTCAAATTTCAACATTGCAAAATCAGATGGCAAATGCCAATAACTTTATTGCAACCAACTCTGCTCAATATAGTTCAGTAACTACACAACTTAACTCTATTCAAAACTCTATTTCAACCGTGCCAACAGCTTGGAAACAAATTACTCAAAATTATAATGCAGTTAATAATGATAGATTGTTAGTTGTTCCAGCAGCTGGATTAGTAGTAACTTTACCTCTTAACCCAGGACAAGGTTATCAAGTTCAGATTGTTGATGCAACAGGAACTTCAGCATCAACTAATTTTAGCATTGCGGGTAATGGTCAACCAATCATGGGTTCTTCAAATCCATTGGTATTTAATATCAATGGCGGATCAGTTACCCTTGTGTATTACAATTCAACATATGGATGGAGAAAGATCTAATGCCTAATTTAAATGATTTAAACTTTCAAACTCAAGGAATTACTCTTGCTGAGTTGCAATCAGCAGCAAACGTAACGGCATCTGGACTTGGAATTAGCGCAGCTTCACTCGGCGTGACAACTGGAACTGACAATCTTATTAAAGAAGTTTCTGATGCATCTCGTCTTCCATATGCAGTACCATCAATTTATTCAGTAAATAATCGCGGTAACTCAGCTATGGGTAACTATTCATGGAATAACTCGGATGATTGGACAAACTTTTATACATATCTTACAGGAACTCAGCCATGGGATGCTGAAAGAGCATTTTGGTATGCACTTGGTGGATATCGTCATCAAAATGAAAATATGAAAACGTGGGCGGGAACACGTAAGCAACTAGATTGGGGAACAAATAACCAAACTGGTGCAAGTCACAAGATGCTTCACACATATCCTCAAAATACATGCTATGGCCCATTTGGTTCTCGCGTTATGTTTGTTAGAAATTATCACCCAACATCATCAATTAACGTTTCAGTTTGGGCTCTTCAAAGCTCATATTGGTGTTCTGGTTATGATGGCGGTGGTATGCAAGTTGGAATTCCAAATACAAATAAATATTCAACAGCAACTACGGTAAACTGGACTAACTTGGCAACATATACTGGAAGTACAAACTCAAACTACGGTATATCTGGAACATTTACTCTTCCAGCACAAACAACGGCAGCAGTGTTAATGTGTAATACATTTTATTATTGGACTAGTGGATACAACACTTATCTTTGGGATGAAAATACTTCTTATTACAATATGCAAGGAACATTCCCTCCAAACTATTGGATCGGACCAGATATGCGTATGACTATGGCAGCATGGACATATGATGATATTACAAATAACAATTATACAAGCACTATTGACTCGTATTCTGTATGGAATAGAGCAGCAACCTTATATGGAGATAGATAATGGCTAACGATATTACAGCAGATCAAGTACAAGATTTTTTAACAAACCCAGATGCTTTAGAGATTTCTGTTGACGTTGCAAATGCAAAACCTCTTCCAGAACCACTTCAATTAAAAAAATATGCTAGATTTCATCCAGATTCACAAATTCAAATTGAAACAAGACAAGCTGTTGAAACTCCAACAGATAATGCGTCAGATGGTTCTGTTTGGCATGAAGTTGATGATTATTTTGTAGAAGGAAAACATATGATTTTGGATGAAAAAACTAATTCTCCAAGACACATGACTGATGGTGAGCATGTTCAATGGTGGACAGAAGTAACAACTGCTGCAGCACTTACACATGCAAGAAATCATAGAAAAGTGCTTCTTAATTCAACAGACTGGGTAGAAACTGCTCCGATGGATGCAGATAAAAAGAAAGCATGGCAAGATTATCGCCAGGCACTTAGAGATCTTCCAACAACAATTACAGATCACAATATTGATTGGCCAACTCCACCAGAAGTTGATCCTTCAATAAACCACAATCCAGGAGGTATGGTGCCTCCACCATTCGCCACTGGGCCAGTACTAAATGCAACAAATACAAGTGGAAACAATAACTGATTTATAAACAGTTATGCTATACTATACGAGAGGTGAATAACAAATGGCAAACTACGCAACCCTACAAAGTCAAATTACCATTTTTCAAAATCAGGTAAATAACCTAAGCTCAGCCACATTGGCAGCACAGGATTTGGTATTTTTGGCAAAAGCACTTGAATCAATGGGAAATCTTCTTGGGGTAAACGACGTTGTTGCTGCAACAAACACCCAACTCGCAAATATTTCCAATGCAACATCAGGTGGAGTAACATCAATTAACTCAGCAGCAGCGACTCAAGTCGCAGCTATTGGAACAGCAGTAACCGCGGGACAATCAGCGATTCAAACCGCTATTAATAATTACGTAATTAATTCAAATATGGGAGCATTCTAACATGGCAACAATTACAAGTCTACCACAGAGATTCTACGCAGGTACCCTGCCACTAGCATCTACAGCAGTGTATACAACACCATCTGCAGAGACAGACGTTCTTACATCAATCAGCGTAATGAACATTACATCAGCTGCACAAACATTTACAATCCAGATAGCAGGAACATATCTTGCTTACCAGTTAAGCATCCCACCACAGTCTTTGACCGTACTAGATGCTAAGCTAGTTATGAACACTGGTGATGTTATCAACCTTGCAGCATCTGCTGCAAACGCAGTAACAATGTTTATTTCAGGTGTTAAAGTAACATCTTCATGATTTTAAATTAAGGGAGAAATACAATGGCAATATCAGCTACAGGTGGAAATGTCTACCTACCAGGACTAACAACAACACTTCAAAATGCAGCAACAGTGGGATTAAGTCAGGTTTTTACACCTTCTTATATTAACAATGCACTTTCAACTGTTTTTGGTGGCGCGTACATTCCAATGGAAACCCGTTTCTACGGCTCTGGAACATGGACTCGCCCAACAGGCAGCGCAAGCACAGTAAGAGTTGTTTTGGTTGGTGGTGGCGGTTCTGGCGGTACAGGATCAACATCTTACGCTGGTTCTGGTGGTGGAGGAGCAGGTCAACTTCTTGATAGATATGTTGATATTTCTTCAATTTCTCCAGGTCAAGGTATTTCAATTGGAGTTGGTGGTGGCGGATCCGCACCAGGTTCACAAGCTAATGGAAACAATGGCGGAAACTCATCATTCGGTGTTTCTGGGCAAGCGTTTTATCTAGTTTCATATGGTGGCGGTGGCGGTGGCTACCAGCAAAACCAAGGAAACAACGGTAACTATGGTTATTGTGATCCAACTTATAATACAATTTACGGCTCTGGTTCTGGTGGTGGTGGCGGTGGTTATTACAGCTACCAATACTCAGCAGGCGGTGGCGGTGGTGGCGCAGGTGGCGCAGGCGGTAATGCACAAATTAACGGAACTAACGGAACTCCAGGCGGTGGTCACTCAGGCGGCTTTGCTTGGGGCTACGGAAGCTCTTCAGGAGGAGCAGGTATCTGTAACTCTTGGACATCTAATTTAGGTGACGGTGGTCGTGGTGGTCCAGGATTAATGGGACTTGCAGGCGGTGGCGGTGGCGGTGGAGCTGGCCCAGGTGGCGGTTCTGCTGGTGGTGGAATGGGTGGAGATAACACTATTACAAACACTGGTTACCCAGGAGCAAACGGAACTGGTGGCGGTGGCGGTGGCGGCTACATGGGCGCACAAGGAACCTGCAGCGGTGGTTCAGGTGTTTGCATAATTTATTATTGGATGAAGGTGGCATAATAAATGTTAAAAATTGCTCTTATTGATGAAAAAAATATTGTAGAAAATATTGTAATTGGTAATACAGAGGATGATTTTAAAACTCATCCAGATTATCTAAATCATACACATGTTAATATCACAGATCTAGAATTTCCAAATTATCCATCTGTAGGCTGGTCATATGATGGAAGCAAGTTTATTGCTCCAGAACCAGAACCTAAAACACAACTTATGATTGAACATGAAAAAATGCTTGCGGATTATGAAGCAGCCCTGGCAAAAATTAAAGGAGCTAAATAATGTCAACAGATACAAACACACAAGATTTTTCTAATGGTATTCCAATGCTTGATACGTTTAGGGAATTTGCTTTAATTACCCCAGATGGAATCGTTGGCAATATTATAGTTTGTCATGATGAAGAATGGGTAAAATCACACCCAGATTGGGTAGATCTTACAATTATTGATGTTACAGATATGTCTCCAAGACCTTCTGTTCTATGGACTTATGATGCAAAAACTAAAGAATTTACTGCTCCCCCAGTCCCAGCTGCTGTAACTCACTTCCCAGATCCAAACGCACCTGCAGCAGAAACAATTCCAACATTTGATGAAGTACAGTCTATTATTGCACAAGCAAATGGAACAGTTTACGCACCAGCAACTGCTATGGCACCAACTGTTGATGCACCAAATACAACAGCAACATCAGCTGTTTCAGGAGGAACTAACTAATGACAACTTATGGCACAATTAATCAAATTTTTGTACCTGGACTTGATACAGCAACAACTGCAGCAGTAGCTGCTCAAGCACAACCATTTGCTTCACTTTTATCTGCATCTATTGCAGCTGCAACACCAACCACAACTTATGTTCAAAAAACTGTTACGCTTACTAGCGGATCTTCTTGGACAAAACCAGCTTCATGTGCACCATATATTGACGTTACAGTTGTCGGTGGTGGCGGAGGTGGCGGTGGAGGTAACTCTAACGCTTATTGCGGTGGCGGTGGAGGCGCAGGACAACTCGTAAGAAGAATTGTAGATACAAGCGCATACGCAAACAATGGAACAGCATCTATCCCGTTCTCTATTGGAGGCGGAGGCGGTGCTATAGGTGGCAACTCAAATACAAATGGCGGAAATGGTGGTAACTCATCATTTGGATCCTCAGGAGATTCATTTTATATTGTAGCTTACGGCGGAGGCGGTGGAGGTGCATACGCACAAGCTGGTCGTCAAGGTAATGGTGGATCCTGCGGTGCAGGTGCTCAAAACATTACTGGTTATGGTTCAAGCGGAGGCGGAGGCGGTAACTGGATTACATCTTGGTCATGCGCAGGCGGTGGCGGAGGAGCTAACGGAGCAGGGTACAACGCTTGGCAATTTTGGCAAGGTACATATGGTGGCTTTGTAGGAGGAACTTCTAAGATTAGTTCAGAAGGATCTTCTTGTGGTGGCTCAGGTGCTGCTACAGGTTCAGGCCAGTACGACGGCCAAGGTGGCCTTGGCGGAGAAGGGCTTTATGGTCTTGCAGGCGGTGGCGGAGGATCAGGTGTTGCAGCAGGTGCAGGTGGCTCTAACGGTGGCGGAATAGGTTACTCATATAACATAGGTTCACCAAGCGTTAACGCAAATAACGGAACTGGCTCAGGCGGTGGAGGAGGACAGAACAGTTCTTCTGGCACAGGTGGTTCTGGAGTAATTGTTCTTACATATTACGTTAAGCAGTAAAATTTAAGTAAATAAATAAAAATTAGGAGATAAAAAATGCCAATTACAAGTTCACCTCAACCAGTGACACCAGCATTATGGACATACACATATTTGCAGGCACCAATCAATGGTCAAGGTTATACATATTTCAACATCCCATCGCAGTACACTGCATTGGGAACAATTGCAGCAGCGGGTACAGCAACAATTGACCTGTCGCTTTCAAACATCTACAGCTTCACAGCTGGCGGAAACATGACAGTTGCATTTGCAAATATTTCACAAACAACAAACTCTGCTCAGTTCTGGCAAGTAGAAGTTAAGGGCGGAAACGCTTATACAATTACATGGCCTGCTTCAGTTAAATGGGACGGCGGTGGAGCTTCAAATACCCCACCAGTACTATCAACCAATACAACAGTTCTAAATTTCTACACAAGAAATGGTGGAACTACAGTATATGGCGGATACGCATATTCAGATCTATACGTATAAGGGGTAAAAAATGCATTATGTTATTGTTGATAAAAACAATGAAGTAGTAAAAGATGGAACATCTGCAGAGCTGTTTCCTAATGTCAGCTTTCCTGACGGGATTCCAACAGAAGATTACTTAAAGGCAAATAATGCATTCTTGGTTACACCAACCCTAGATCATGATTCAGAAAAACAACATTTAGTTGCATGCGAACCATATGAAAAAGATGGCGTATGGTATAGTGTTGAAGTTGTCAATATGACAGAAGACGAAAAGAAAAATCATAAAAAAGCTCAAGATGATTTTGATAAAATTATCACATATACAGATGCAAAGGTAAAAAATGCTAAATAATCAACGTTCTATATTTTCTCGTCCACGTTACAGCCGTCAAAATTTGGTGGCATGGTGGGATGCAGCAGCATTAACAACTATATCAAGAGATGGTAACAACTATGTTTCTCAATGGACAGATAGAACAAATAACGTCAGAACATTGGTTCAAGGAACTCAGGCAAATAAGCCAGTTTACCAATCTTCAGGAATTGGCGGACTTGGAGCAGTTTCCTTTTCTGGCTCATCTCAATTTATGACATTTTCAGATCAAACAATGGGCTTTATTGCAGGAACATCTTTTACGGTATTTATTGTTGCTACTAAAACAGCTCTTTCATCTAATTCATATGTAATTGGTGGAACATCTTCAAATACCCGCTCAAACTTTTATACAGGATATCTTTCAGGTAACACATACCGTTTTGGATTTGGAAACGATGATACAGCAGCAATTGTAACAAATGCTAACGCTGGTGTTGCAGAAGTTTATACCCTTGTTTACAACACAGCAGATAACTCAAAGCGTATCCGTAGAAATGGAGTAGACGTCGGTGTAGGTGTGTCTAGCGGTTCACTTTCAAGTATGACTGGACAGGCACTCGGAAGATATGGCTCAACTTATGGACAATTCTCAGTAGGAGAAATGTTGTTCTATAATGCGCCTTTGTCATCTTCAGTGTATAATATTATTGAACAAAGCCTTATCGCTAAATGGGCAGTTCCACTACCATAAAAGGATAAAAAATGGCATACGCTCCAACTAGATTTGTGGGTCCTACCCTATTAACTGCAACACCAACACCACTATATACTTTTCCTTCTACTGCAATTATGAAGGAAGTTTTAATTAGTAATATTTCAAATGGTTTGCTTTCTTTTAGCATGTGGCTGGTTCCAAACGGATCTTCATATGCAGACCAATATAAAATCTTAGGTGATATTCAAATTGACGGTAATACAACCGTTATTCTAGACATGTCTCAGGTGGCTAACCCTGGAGAATCTATTTATGGTTATGCCAACGTAAATAGCTTTATTAATGTCTCAATATCTGGAGTATTGGTGCAGTGAAGTGGCAGTATCTAAAATTGGGCATTACGCAGGCTATTTAGTCAACTTTTTTGGCAACAGATTCGGTAAAATATCATCAAATCAAGCTGCATATGTTCCTCCATCTAATATAGTTTATACATATGCAATTCCACAAGTTCAAGGTTTAAGTTATAATCAGGCAATTGTTGCATTAACTCAAGCAAACATATCTTACACAACAGTAAATCAAATAACTACAAATTCTACATACCAGCAATATGCATCGCAAGGTGGATATGTTTATTCTCAAACCCCTCCTGCAGGTAACCAAACAACAAATGCTGTTGTTTTAACTCTTTACAAATATGTAAGTGGATCAGTAACTGTCCCCAATATTGTTGGTCAAACTATTGCTAATGCAATTACATTGCTTACCGCAGCGGGACTTAATGGAACAGCATTAAATGCAATATTGACATCAAATCAAGCAAACGATCAAATTATTACATCTCAAGACCACGCAGCGGGATCTCAAGCAACAGCGGGAACTGCTATTGGCTATGCATATTATTCTTATGTTGCAGTTTTGCCTACACCAGTATTATCATCTCCAACTTCAAATAACAGTGGTTTTACTTTATCAATTACAAACTATGATCCAAATCAAACTTACATTGTAACAGCAACCTCAGGTTCAGCAGCTATCAGTGGTGCAAACATATCAGTAACTGGACTTTCACTGGGCGGAAGTTCATATTTGAGTGTATATGCACAAGAAAATGGTTATTCAAATAGTGGAACTGTAAGTATTACTGGTTATTCAAATTCTCCGTCAGGCGGAGGTGGTGGTGGTGGGCAATCACCAAGTCAACAATCTTCAGTTACTGGAACATATTCAACATCAAGCACAACATCAAATGCATATGTTACAATTAATGGTACATTTATTGAATCAATTACTAACGTTGCTATTAATGGTGTTAATTTGTCCCCAAATCCAGGAACAAATGCTAATATTAACGTAACAAATTATGCAGGACAAACTGTAAGTGTTCAGATTTATAATGGTTCAGTTCCAGTGCTCCCCGCCGTAACAGCTACTATTGCATCGCTGCAAGTTCAAGCACCGCCTTCAGGCCCACCTAGCGGTCCTCCTTCAGGTCCACCTAGCGGTCCTCCTTCAGGTCCACCTAGCGGATACGGTCCGCCAACAGCACCGTATTCATCAGCACCGCCAACAGCACCGCCAAGCGGTCCGCCAACAGCACCGCCAACAGCACCGCCAAGCGGTCCGCCAAACGCACCTTGGTCAAACTACTACTACGGTAGTAATCCTGGGCCACCTCCAACTGCTCAAAATCCAGGAGGCTATTGCCTAGATATTGATACTCCAATCAATACACCAAATGGATATGTTCCGATAAAAGACCTTAAAGTTGGTGATGTTGTTATGTCTGTTAAATTTGCAGAAATTGATCCAAATGATCCAAATGCCAATTTAATTATTGATACTTGGAGTTCAGATACTTTAACGTTTGAAGAAATTGTAGAAACAACTGTTGTTCAAATGTGGGAGTATGAAGATCAAGCTCAGTACATTTTTAATGGTAAAATTAAAACAACGGCAACTCAGCCTTTTATAACAAAAGATATACAAGATGGAAAATATTATTATACAAGGGCTCAAGGTCTAGTAATTGGAGATCACATATTTGACTCAGAGTTAAAGGACTGGGTACCAATTACAGACATTAAGTTAAATGGAGATGTTTTGTTTAATGTTAAAATTATTCAAACTTCACCTTATGACATGTTCTTTGCAAACAATATTTTAGTTCACAACAAATAGTAAGGAAAAATATGAATTCAAGCATTGTAGCCCCAGGCATAATGTTATTTACAGACGTTTGGGATGATTATAACAAAGTAATATCTGATATTGAAGAAATCACTACTGATCCAGCAAAGGTTGTATTTTGGAAAAGAGCCATCACTGGGGCAAAAAAAGAAGATTTAACTGTCTCTGAAGGCAGAACAAATTCTAATTTAATCCTAGATTCTTCTTGGCAAAATACTTCAAACCATTATATGAATAAAGCAGGCACCACATGCCTAGGTATTATAGAAAAAGTAAGTCAAGGTCTTAATACTTATAAAGAAAAATATAATCCAGAAACACAAGAAATTCCAACTTCAATGATTGCTTTAAGGTATCAAGAAGGTCAAGAATATAAGCAACATGCAGATGATGGTCGGGGACTTAATAGATTAGTTTCTTTTGTGATGTATTTAAATGATGATTATGAAGGTGGAAACATAGAATTCCCACACTTTGATTATAATTTAAAGCCACCAGCTAACTCTATGATATTTTTTCCTTCAAATTATATTTATCAGCATATTGCTCACCCAGTAAAGTCTGGAACAAAATATGCAATAGTAAATTGGATAGATAAGCTATGAACTATGAGTATATAGCACCTATGGAGTTTATGGGCACAAGACCACAAGTTAATGAGCCAGTTATTAAATCAAATTTGTTTAATGAAACATTTTGGTCGGAAGTATTACAAGATGTTGCGTCTATAACAAAAGAAGACTTTGATTATCAAAGAAATTTTGGCAGGTACCTTTTAAAACCACAAGCTGCAAATTTTGTTGTAGAAAGAATGTTAAATGAAGGTCTAGAAGCTGCAAGAGAAGTTTTTAAAAGTAAAACTTTGCTACCAACATATGGTTTGTTTTCAAGATATCAAGGGTATAGATCAAACCTTCATAGACACAGAGATTCAAATGCTTGCACCTACACACTTGATGTATGTGTATCGTCAATAACAGATTGGCCATTATTTGTTGAAAATGTTGGCTATTCTCTTAAGCCAAATGAAGCTCTTTGTTTTTATGGGGAAGACCAATTGCACTGGAGAGATGAATTTCCAGATAAAGAAAATAATATTGTTGAAATGACATTCTTGCACTACGCCGAGCCAGACCATTGGTTTTTTACAAAACCTTATGGGTTTTATCAAGAAATGCTTAAAGGCGGAAGCATGAGGAATATGTGAATAAGATAAAATTTTATCCATTAACACACCAAATGTCTTTATTTGCTCCACCTCCAATACCAGCTGAAAAAATGTTACCAGACTGGTATAAAGAAATGTCTGTATATATAAATAATAATAAAAATTTATTTTCTGGCCCAGAAGAAAACGGTGGTGGGCATAATCAACATGTTACTGCAAAGAAATGCATAAGTATTTTTGATACACTGTCTTCTGGCTACTATTTATTATCTCCAGTAGACATATATTTTGATACAACGGGTGAAAATGTAGTTTACAAATGGAGAAACCCAACTTTAGATTTAATATCAATTCATACCAAAGATCAAATGGGGTCTTATCCAAAAAGTGATAATTATATTAAAGAATCATTAAGGTGGCTGCCATCTTATATGATAGAAACCCCGCCAGGTTACAGCATATTAGTAACACATCCACATCATAGGCAAGACTTGCCATTTTATACCTTACCTGGTATTGTAGATTCAGATAACCTTCTTGCAGCGGGTGCTTTGCCTTTTGAGTTAAAAAAAGGATATCAAGGCATTATAAAAAAAGGTACTCCAATAGCATTGGTAATGCCATTTAAAAGAGAAGAATGGTCTCATGAAATTTTTGATGAGCCAGCAGAAAGATTTGAAAAAGAAGCACAAACAATTAACTCATCTTTTTTAAATGTTTATAAAGATAACTATTGGGAAAGGAAACGGTTCACATAATGGGTGTAAATAGGGTTGGTAGATTAGGTACTTATAGCCCAACAACGCTTGCCACAATAACAATCCCAATTTTAAATGTGATCGGTGTAAATGTTAGTAAAGTTGGTCATTATGGTGGGTATTCAACAAATCCATATCAAAATGTAATTGGAGAGATTAGTCCTAATGAATTGCCATATACCCCTCCGTCAAATGTTATTAATTATAATTCAATCCCAAATGTAACAAATCAGTCCGCAAACCAAGCAATAGTTCAACTTGGCGCGATTGGATTAAATTACTCTTTCCAATATCAGATTACAAATAACCCAGTATATCAACAATATAATGCTCAGGGAGGTTATGTTTTTGCTCAAACTCCTCCAGCTGGTAATCAACCAACCAATTCTGTTCTTTTATTAACATATCAATATCTTGCAAATAGTACAGTCGTTCCATACGTTATCGGAGAATCTTTAACAACTGCTACAGCAACACTTTCTGCTGCAAACTTAACTGTTACTTTGTTGCCTTATATTCCAACAATTAAACAATCATTTGATCAAATTGTTCAAATTCAATCTATTGCCCCAAACACTACAGTTTCGGCGGGAACAACAATAGGTCTTTCATATACAAAATACGTAGGAAGTTAAAATAATGGATGGTTTAATGTCTAGGGTAATTTTAGATTACCCTGCTGGTTATTGGCGTTTAGAAAATGAAGACTATTATAATCGCATACTTAACGTGTTCCCAGCTAGAAAGCACGAGCATGGCGCAATGATTAAAAATGTTTATTCATTTTTTGATATGGGCTTTGAAAATTGTACTTTTACAGTAGAGTTTTGGTTGGACACAAAAAGTGAAAAAAAATCATTTATTGTTATGGAGGGTGCTGCAGGCGGTCAAGTAGTCAGAATATTTTTAAAAGAAAATTGTTTTTATTTTGAGATAGATAATTACACTGCTTTTAAAACAATTGAATTGTCAGATAATAGAACAAACGTCTGCTGCGTTTATGATCAAAGAACTATGCAGGTTTATGTAAATGGAGTCCCAGGAGAAAAGGTTACACTGCCAGATTCATTTCTTTTTAGTGATGTAGGAGAGCATTTTATAGTTGATAATGTTTTTGACCTTGCTCTTTTCCCTAAAAAATTATCAGAAAATGAAATCAGGGCTCACTTATCCTGGGTTGATTTTGAACCAAAAGAACACAAAGAAACGCTATCAGATTTTTTTGAGGACGCATTGTGAAAATAGCAGTTTATACAATTGCATTAAATGAAGAACAATTTGTTGAAAAATGGTATGAGTCTGCAAAAGAAGCAGATTACTTGCTTATAGCGGACACGGGATCCCAAGATTCAACTGTTGCAAAAGCTATATCTTTGGGCATTAGAGTTGTTCCAATTACGATTAAACCCTGGAGATTTGATGACGCACGTAATGCTGCTTTAGCGGTACTACCTCATGATATTGATATTTGCGTCTCCTTAGACATGGATGAGGTATTGCTTCCTGGTTGGAGACAAGAGATAGAAAAAGCTTTTGAGCAAGGTGCAACACAAATTAGATATAACTACGTGTGGAATTGGAATGAAGATGGATCTCCAGGAACAGTTTTTCATGGAGATAAAATACATGCAAGAAACGGGTATAGGTGGAAGCACCCAGTTCATGAAACACTATATGCAGACCGTATAGAATCAAAGCAAGTAGTGTCTGGCTTAATAATTGAACATCACCCAGATAATAATAAATCTAGAGGTCAATATCTATCGCTTTTATCTCATGCAGCCGTAGAAGATCCTTACAACGACAGAATTGCTTTTTATTATGCAAGAGAGCTTTATTTTTATGGAATTTATGATAAAGCAAAAGAAGAATTTGTTAGACATTTAATTTTGCCCAGTGCAATTTGGAAACCAGAAAGAGCTGCATCTTTAAGATATTTAGCAAAACTATCAGAAACTTTTACCGAAAAAGAAAAGATTTTAAAGGCAGCTTTGGAAGAAAGTCCTGAAAGGCGGGAGACCCTAGTGGATCTTGCAGAGCTTTATTATCATCATCAAATGTGGAAGTCATGCCTAGAGTACTCAGAAAAAGCCATAGAAACCTCCGAGAAGCCTCTAGACTATTTATGTGAGGATTATGCTTGGGGATATGCTGCATACGACTATGGATGCGTTGCAGCCTTTAATTTGGGGTTAAATCAAAAGGCATTAGAGTATTCACAAAAAGCTCTGGAAATGGACCCAAGCAACGAAAGACTTCAAAAAAATGAAAAAGAGTGTATTAAAGCATTCACATTTTAGTAAAAATGGTTGTAGCGTGTACGATATTTACGAATTAACGTCATAGAATGGTATTATAAGCATATGGGAAAAATGAAAGTAACTCCGATAGATGAAGCAAACTGGGGAATATACGTTTGGCAGATGCCAGACGATTCCGTGGTTAGAGATGAAGAAGGGGCATATATGTCCGTTCAATCAATGCGTGGGGATATTCGTCAGATTAAAAAGCTAAAAGAATTAGCTAAATACTACGGTCTTGAAGAAGGACACCCAATATTTTTTGCTGGTCATAGACCAGTTTCAGATGAAGAGTTAGAAGAACAAAAATCACGGGCAGCTTTGGGAATGGTCCCAGATCCACAAGATCTACCTGCCATGATGGAATATATCAAGGAGGCTAGAGAACTTGGACTCGCATAAAGCTACAGTTGTTGATGACGATGAGAACGATACAGTTCAAATTAGATCAGACAGAGACTACCAGTTAATTACAAATTCAGAAGAAACTTTTGATGATCCATTTAATAAAACATGGGATGACATTAAAAAGGTTGAAGGGCTTAGCGATAATTTTAGACGCAGAGCAAATAGAATTGAAAAGTCATTTACTGGTGTTGGCGATGCAAAGTCAAAGAAACTTGACCCATTAGACCTAACAGGATATTCACTATTTCAAATTGTTCAACCACCATATAACGTGCTTTACTTGGCACAACTTTATGATGTTTCTCCATACCACCACTCAGCCGTAAATGCTAAAGCTGCCAACGTTGTTGGGCTGGGATATAGATTTGAAAACACATGGAAGACTACGCAGCAAATTGAAGCAGTAATGGATACTCCAAAAAAACTTGACAAGTTGCGTGGCAAAATTGAACAGGCAAAAGAAGAACTTCGTGACTATATTGAATCATTAAACTCAGATGATTCATTTATTGAAACAATGAAAAAGCTCTACATTGACCTGGAGTCAACTGGAAATGCTTATCTTGAAATAGGTCGCACATCAACTGGAAAGATTGGCTATATTGGTCATATTCCAACAACTACAATGCGTATTCGTCGTCACCGTGATGGTTTTGTGCAAGTTGTTTATAACCGATACACATTCTTTAGAAATTTTGGGGATACAGAAACACCAGACCAGATTGGAACAGATCCACAACCAAATGAAGTTATTCACTTTAAAATTTTTACTCCATCAAATACATACTATGGTATTCCAGATATTCTTTCTGCAAAGAACGCCCTTGCTGGTGATGAATTTGCTCAACGCTTTAATCTAGATTACTTTGAAAACAAAGCTGTCCCTAGATATATTATTACAGTAAAAGGCGCAAAGCTTACCGCTGATTCAGAGCGCAAATTGCTTGAATTCTTTCAAACAGGACTTAAAGGCAGAAACCATAGAACTCTTTATATTCCCCTTCCATCAGATGGTGATAATGCTCGTGTTGAGTTTAAGATGGATCCAATTGAAGCGGGAGTTCAAGATTCTTCATTCAAGAACTATGCTGTAGAAAACAGAGACCGTATTCTTATTGCTCACCGTGTTCCAGTATCAAAGATAGGTATGCCACAAGGTGTGTCATTGGCAAATGCTAAAGATGCAGATAAGACATTTAAAGAGCAGGTATGTCGTCCAAGACAAGAAGAGCTTGAATTTAAAATTAATCTTATTGTAAAAGAATTTACTGATGCATTTAAGCTTCAGTTTAACGAACTTGCACTTACAGATGAAGAGACACAATCTAGAATTGATGACCGTTATCTTAAAGATCAAGTTATTGTTCCTAACGAAGTTCGCGCACGTAAGGGTCTTGCACCACTTGCTGGCGGAGATGCTGTTTTAATTATTAATCCAAAAGCTGCACAAGATGCTGCATCTGATGCCAGCGGAAATAAAACACGTGATCAAAATAGAACTTTAAACGCTCCAGATAAAATGGGAACGGCAAGGAACGCAAAAGGCGAAGGCTCACAAGAAGGTAATTAAAAATGGCTACGGCACTTGATGTATTAAACGTTGCACGTAGTCAAATAGGTTTTATTGAAGGACCTATGAATGAAAATCCATATGGAATTTGGTATGGTATACCAAATGCAAGTTATTGTGCAATGGGAGTTAGTTGGTGTTTTGCGCAAGTTGGATTATCAAATCTTGTTGCAGCACAAACTCCAAAAGGTTTTGCATATTGTCCTGCAGGGTTAAATTGGTTTCAACGTCAAGGATTAGTTGTAAATAAATACCAAGCGCAACCTGGTGATCTTGTTTTCTTTTCATGGGGAACAGGTGTTGCCGAACACGTAGAAATTGTTGAAGCAGCAAGTTCTGATGGACTAACTACAATTGGTTTTAATACTAGTGATTCAACAGGAAAATCTGCTGCAAACGGTGGAGGATGTTATAGAGAACATCGTCCATATCTTTATGTTATGGCAATTGTAAGACCTAAATATCCAGTACCAGTTCAACCTACAAAATCTATTGCTACAAGTAAAAAAGCAACAGCAACAGTAGCAACAGTTGGAACTGGTGTAGCAGGAGCACTTGGTATGTCTCATACAGGAACATCTGCAACCACAGCACCTACACCTACACCAAGCCCTACAGCATTTTATGCCCCACCATTTCCATCAACTGCAAATTCATTTGCCCTAGGCCAAACAAATGATGCTGTATTAACTGTTCAAAAAGCTCTTGTCAAAAAAGGATTGCTCGTGGCTAAATATGCAACGGGAACCATGAATTCTCAAACAGAGGCGGCTTTAGTTATATTTGATAAAAAAGCGGGGATCATAGTAAAAGCAGGGGTAGTTCCTCAAATAGTTTATGATACTTTAAAGGGATCATTATGAAATTAAAACATCATTTTAAGTTTAATGTAGGAGATGCAAAACAGCTTGCTATAGCAATGGTCTCGGCGGGTATCCCATGGGCTTGCCGTGGATTTGCGCATGATGCAGCTACATTATGGTATACATTCGGTGGTTTTATAACGGGTGGACTAGTTTCTCACAATTCAACAGCATCACCAAATGTTATGCCTCAATCTCATATAGAAACCCCCTATGTTAACAATATAAATGACGGGGATAAAGGGGTGCCACCACAATTCACAATTCCTGGAAACCCTCAAAATCAACAGTTTCAAAATGTAAAGGTTATACCAAAGGAGGAAAATAATATCAGTTAAATTATGTATTAATCATAAATATTGGTATTATTTATTTACATATGGACATTAAAAAAACGTATTGGCAAAACAGTGAATCCTCAATGGCTCTTCACTTCCCTATTACAAAGGTTAATAAGGAGAAGAGAACAGTCTCTGGTTTTGCGTCCCTAGACAATGTTGATCGCCACGGCGATATCGTTACAGCTGCAGCAAGCAAAAAAGCATTTGATAATTTTCGCGGTAATATCCGCGAGATGCATGGTCCAACAGCTGTTGGCAAGATGGTTAATTTTAAAGAAGATTCTTTTTTTGATCCAGAAACAAAAAAGAAATATAATGGAATTTATGTAACAGCATATATCTCAAAGGGTGCACAAGATGCATGGGAGAAGTGCTTAGATGGAACCTACGGTGGTTTCTCAATTGGCGGAAACATCAATGATGCAAAAATGGAAAAAGCTGATGATGGATCAGGTCAAGATCGTCGTGTTATTCATGACTATGAATTGCATGAATTAAGTCTTGTAGATTCACCAGCAAATCAACTTGCAAACTTTTTCTCTATTGAAAAAAATCTTGATGGAAGCACAATGCTAAAAGGAATGGTTGCAGAAGTTATTTTAGAAAATGTTTTTTGGTGTAAGCAAGATGAAGTTGCTTCAACAACAACATCTACAACAAAAAATTGTGTTGTATGCGAAGAGCCAATGTCAAACATTGGTTGGGTTGAACAAACAGATTCAGAAAAATTTGAAGCAATTGAAAAAGTAATTGATTCTTATTTTAAGAAAGATGATGCACCAACATCAGCACACGAAGCAACGGAGACAGCAGCTCCAGGTTTGGCAGGTAATGTAATTGATAGCAATGCTTCAATTAATCTTTATCCTGATCAAAATGAAAAAAAGAAAGTCACGTTTAATGACGGGCTTAAAAAGAGTGATGATATTTCGCTCAACGAAGGAGGTAACAAAATGGCAGAAGATACAACTGCAGAGGTAGCAGAAGCTACAACTGTTGAAACTCCAGCCGAAGAAGTTGCGGTAATTGAAGAAGTAGCAGCAGTTGATGCTGGTGAAACAATTGAGAAAGCCGTATCTATTTCAGAAGTAGAGGATACCCTTGATTTTGAAAAGATGGTCACAGACCTTAAGACCTTCTTTGGTGAGTCTATTGAAAAGAACTATGCTACACAAGCTGCAACAGTTCAAGACATGTACAACATTGTCAATGAAACAAGAGCAGAGATGGCGCGTTTGTCTAAGAATTATGAGGATATTCAAAAAGCAAATGCTGATCTAGTAGAAAAGTACGAAACCTTGAGTAAGTCAGTTACAGATATGTTCGGAAAGATTGAGTATGTTGATCATCAACTCAAGAATTTTGAATCTGCAACGGCAGTTAAGAAGTCCAGCGATCTTGACGGATCAGCTGGTGTAAGTAAGATACAAAAAACAAGTATATGGCAAGGACACTTCCTCGGTGTTAATAGCTTAACTAAATAAGATAAAATAAGGTGGTGAAATAAAACAATGAGTAATGAACTTCTACAAAAAGTAATTGATACAACAAATCTTGGTTCAGCTGGCGTTAATGCATCAACAGATACATCAACCCTCAGCGGTGACGGTCTCCTCTATCCAGATCAGGCTAATCGCTTCCTAGATTACATGTGGGACGCTACAATTCTTGCTAAGGCTGCAAGAACTATTCGTATGCGCTCAAACACAACAGAAATTGACCGTGTATCAGTCGGTCAGAGAATTATGACAGTCGCTTCAGAAGAAAATCCTCGTGATTACACAGGATATGATACTTCAGGCGCAAACGTTGGAAACTTCTCTAACGCTGCTGCTACATTCTCAAAGATTTCTTTGACAACTCGCAAGCTTCGCCTAGACTGGGAACTTTCTTCAGAGTCTCTTGAAGACAATATTGAGGGTCCAGATCTAGAAGACCACATCGCACGTCTTATGGCAACACAAGCTGGTAACGACATTGAGGATGTACTAATCAATGGTCTCGGTACTGGCTCTGGTTTGCTTTCTGCATTCGCAGGATTCCGTGCATTGGCACTTGCTAACGCTCACGTTGTTGACGCACAAGGTGTAGGACTTGACAAGGCTGTATTCAACCTTGCTATCAAGACACTTCCTCGTAAGTACAAGCAACGCCGTAATCAACTTCGTTTCTTCTCAGGATCAAACCTAGTTCAAGATTACCTATACAACCTAACAGCTAACGCTGGTTCGGTCAACCCATTTGATATCGCTTCTGGCGTTATCCGTGGTGATGTTACTGCTAACGATGGCGGTCCAGGAACTACAACTCCTTTCGCTTTCGGTATCCCAGTAATCAACGTTCCATTGATGGACGAGACAAAGGCAGGAGATTACAACGGTGCAACTGGTTTGCACGGTGACATCCACTTGACTTTCCCTCAGAACTTCATCATTGGTATCAAGCGCGATGTAACTGTTTATCGTTTGTTCCAACCAAAGAAGGATACAATTGAATATACACTCTTCATCCGTGTTGGCGCACAAATGGAAAACTATGACGCTCACGTTATTGTGAAGAACGTTAAGGTTGCAGGTTCAGTTGCTACAGGTGCTTTTGGTTCCGTTACAAACGGTGCTGGTACCTTCGGTGGCTCAGGAACTTACACATACTAATTTCTAATTAGTTGCAAAGTTAAGGGAGATAGCAATATCTCCCTTAACTATTTTCTGATATAATTGACGTAACGAGAGGATATAAAATGTCATTTACAGACCTAAAAATCACAGAACTAAGAAAGATTGCAGATCAATTTGGAGTAGAATCTTCAGCTGCAAAGACAAAGAATGAGCTAGTTGCGCTTCTTGAAGAAGAGGGCGTTACTTATCAAATGTATGCTAAATTTGACAATAGTGAAAAGCAAGATATTGAAGTCCCAGAAGTTGAAAAAAAGAAGAGGGAAAAATTGTCTAAGAACGAAAACACTATTCTTGTAAGAATGGTAAGAGGTAATTACTCTTATCAGGCTATGGGCTACACCTTCAGCCAAGAGCACCCTTTTGTTGCAATGCCAGAGTCAGATGCACAAAGACTTTTTGATACCCAAGAAGGTTTCAGAATTGCAACTCCTAGAGAGGCTCAGGAGTACTACAACTAAAAAATAAGGGGGCGTTTTGATTGCAAACAATAACAACAAACACTCAGGAAAAAATTCAACTACAGGTATTTAGCGACGGAGTTTTAACACAGGCAGATACCGTTCCTACGCTACAAATATTTGATGCAGACAACAACTCGTCCCCTATAGCTGGTTTCAGCAATTTAACTGCTTATGATGAGACACCCGCTGGTATATATTCATTCTTGCTTACTCCAGCTATCACAAACATTGCAAGAGTTTTGCAAGTTGTTTGGAGTTACAGACTTAATGGAGTACAAGCAACAGAAACATCTTTTTACAGTGTTGAAACTGTATACGCAACGCCAGATGAAATTATTGATTTTCTTCAATGGGGTTCAACTCCATCTGAATTAAATTATCATGACATAAAAGAAATTGAGAATGCAGAAAAACTAGCAAGAACAATTGTTGACGGCTACACTGGTCAAAAATTTAGATCTTATACGGGTTTTCAAGAAGTAATTGGAATTGGTTCCGATTCAATTGAATTGACAGAAAAGATTTTAAAAATTGATCAGTTTTATGAAAACGATCAATTAATGATTGATTATACACAAAACCCAGTTTATAATATTTTTGAATATGATCTTACAATTACACCAACAAATTTTGGTGTAAGACTATATAGACCAGAATGGGATATCAGTTACGAAGGCGGTTACGATCCAACAATCCTTTACTACGGACGTTTCAGAGACCGCTCCAGGTATCGTTTTGTGGGTCTTATGGGATATCAGTATGTTCCAGAAGACATTAAAATTGCAACAATTCTTTTAGTAAATGATATCCTTTCAAACGATTACAACTGGAGAGTTAAATACCTTTCAAAGGTTGACCTTAGTGAAATTTCGTTTGAAATGCATAAGGGAGCATTTAACGGAACGGGTAACTTGAATGTTGATAATATTCTTGATCAATACCGCCACGTTAATATTGTAATTATCTAATGCTATCAAATACCTTTATGTCATCAATTATGAATATGACTGCAGATATTTATGAGCAGCAATATTCACAAAATAAAAATACGGGTGCAGTTATCCGTGAATGGTCTTATGCAAAAACAATTCGTTGCAAAGTAGAGCCAATTAAGGTAGGCGGTTCTTCAACCAGAACAGATAACAAAAAATTTGCTGGCGGTTCTGAGGGAGAGTATAGCGAAAAGCTACAGCTCAGAATTAAGTGCAATGAACTACTTTCAAAGAGAGCTAGAATAGAAAATATACGCTCAACATCTAACGAGCAAATCTTTATTGAAATTGATAGATATGACACGCCAAACACAATATTTGAAGTAACATCATCACACGCAGTCCTTGATCCATTTGGGAAAATTGCTTATTATGAAGCAGTTCTACAAAGAGTGTCGGTACAAGACAATGATCCAACTGGAAGTTAATCAAGCTAATCTTGATAGTTTAATTAAAGAAATTGATAACAAGCTTTTAGGAATAGAAGAGTTAACAAAGCCCTACGTTTTAGAACAAATTTCTAAAGCAGTATTTACTATTACGGGCGAAAGATTTGTGTTAGCAGCAGACTCTTATGCAAGATCAAATCCAAAAGCTATGCATCACGTTTATGAGTGGGGAAAAATTGGTTACCCAGAAGGAAGATTGTTTGTAATAAACATGCTTTCAATGCTAGGTGGAACATTAGAAATTGGTTCAGAATTTTTACCATCATCTTTGCCAGTGCCAATTAATCCAGAACTTCAAGTACCTGGCCCTACAGGAAAAACTGTAACAGCGCAAAATATTTTTAGAGATAAAGCTGAAATTATGGAAGGCGGAACTGCAGTAAGATTTACCGCAAAAAGAGTTTTGTCGTTTATGGGTAATAATGGAATTGCCTTTATTGCTAAAGGAACACCAGTTAATATCTTAAATCCAGGTGGCTCAAAGGTTAAAAATTCATTTACAAGATTCATGGTTGATTGGTATGTTGCAAACGCAGGAGTAATTATGGATTCTTCTGGATTCTATGAGAGAATAGTTAATGATGCAGCAGTAGCTTTAAATGTAACAGGTTCCAATGCGGAGCAAGTAAGAGCAGCAGTTGCAAGAGCAGCAGAGCAAGCAAGTCAAGGCAAGGAGATGATTAGATGACAACAGATTACACATATGTAGCAGCTTACGATGTAAGAAATGTTTTGTGGGAAGAATTTAAAAACGCGGGTATTTTAAATGAGCAAGATTACTATCCAGATGGATTTGATGAGCCTTTAATACCAATTGTACCTGCACAACAAATCCCAGAATTTAATAACTTGCTACCTGGCAAGCCATATTTGACATACAATGTAATTCAAAAGAATTACGGAGTTCAGTGGTGGATGTCTCAAGAGTCTATGATATTTGAAGTTATATCCAGAGACTCTGCTCAAATTCAAACTATTATTAACTTTATGGTTGATCTATTTAGAAGGTACGACTTGGCAGCACAGGGGGTAAATGTCCAACTAGCTCAAAATAGCCCCTATGATTTCTTCTATTTTAAGATTGACACAACCGATCCAATACAGCCATTTACGGATGAAGGCGGATATATGAGTGGAGACATTACAATCCACTATTCATACACACGAAATGTTGACCCAAATACAGGCAGATTTGCTTAAAGTTTGTTTTATTTAACATCAATGGTATGCTTTTACATGAGGAAGTAACAATGCCTCTTGTTTAATTTAAAAATAAATAAGGCGGTGAAATAAAAAATGGCTACAAATACTAGAAACGTGATCGTTGGTGCAGCAAACCTCTTTGTCTCAAACAAAAATGGCGCAGCTCGTCCAATCACAGCTCCAAGTTATATTTCAACAAACATTGTAGCAGCTGGCTCTTCAGCTTCAGCTCAGCTCAATGCAGGAACAGATTTTCGTCAAGTAGGTTATACATCTACAGGACTTGAAGTTTCATACGAACCAACATATGGTGAAGTAATGGTTGATCAGCTTCTTGACGCAGCGCGTCTATTTAAGCAAACACTTAAGGTTATGCTTAAGTCAGAGCTTGCAGAAGGTACACTTGAAAACCTAAATATCGCATGGGGTCAATCAGACTTCGTTCAGACATCAGCAGGTTCAACAGTTTATACTTTGAATAACACATCATCATCAACAGCATCACTCAACCTCGTTGCAGGTGCAGTTGGAGATACTCCAGTAGAGCGTACAGTTGTTTTCGTAAGCTCAGCTCCACGTCAAATTGGTTCACAATATGACCCATCACAATCTGCAGGTGCAGGTGGATCAGTAGGTCTTCCACATACTTCAGATCTTAAGCAAAAAGAGCGTGTTTACATTGCTCGTCGTGTTGTTCAAATTGATACAACAATGCATGCTTTGAAGCGTGATGCAGCTACTGTTTTCCCAGTAAACTTCCGTTGCTTGCCAGATGATGCTGACGCATCATACGCAGGCGCAGAATACGGTGTAGTAATTGACCGTGTTTACGGTACAGTCTGATATAACTTAATATACAACTTAATATTGAATTCAAGCCCCACCAGAAATGGTGGGGTCTTGAGTTTGTTTATACGCATAATGTTGGTATAATTTAACTAAACAAAGGAGCTATTAATTGGCAACAACGGTATATGATATTGTAGAGATTGAGCTGGCTAACGGTGAGACACTCACCCTTAAGCCATTGCCAATCAAGCAGCTAAGAAAATTTATGGAAGTTATTAAAGGAATGGATGATCCTAGCATAGAAACAGAAGATGCTGCTATGGATATATTTATTAAAGGTGCAATGATTTGCCTTGAAGTCTATAAGCCAGAACTATCTAAAGATAGAGATAAGTTTGAAGAAGTCATTGAGATCCCTACAATGATGAAGATTCTTGAAGTTGCTGGCGGTCTGAAACTTACAGACCCAAACCTTCTGGGAGCAGCTCTAGTTGGGACGAACTAGATCTTCGCTCCTTAGAGTCCGAAGCTTTTCTACTTGGTCATTGGAAAAACTTTGACGATTTAGAAAGTAGTCTTTCACTTGAAGAACTAATGGCAACATTAGAAGCTTCAAGAAAGAAAGATTATGAAGACAAAAAGTTTGCTGCTTCTATTCAAGGAGTAGAACTTGATGAATCAGCAAGCAATGATTCTGATAAAGATATTACATCTTTGCAGGGTTGGCAGGCACAAGAAGAAGGATTTGGAATTGGCGAAGGTCTAGGTCTTATGCAATTAGGGGTGTAATTAAATGGCAAAAGTTGAACTGAATATAGTCGCCTTGGGCGACTTTTCTAGCGTCAATACACAAATTGCACAACTCCGAGCACAAGTAGATTTACTTAATAAAAATGTAGCTGGGGTTGGATTAAGTTCTAATCTTACAAAAGATTTGCAATCAGCAAATGCAGCATTTAAAACAACAATGCTGTCAACTGGCCAATTTACACAACAAACAGTAACTCTTAAAAATGAAACACAAGCTTTTGGTCAAGCACTGACCACAGGAAAATTAAAGCTTAACGACTATTACAATATAATTAAAAATAATTCCTCTAGTGCTACTAACAGCATTAAAGCACTTGCAGTAGAGCAAGCAAAATTAAACAATTCAATTATTACTGCTGATCCTACAAAACAAGGTGTATTTTCTGTTTATACGCCCACCACAATTAATGCCGTTAAAGATGCTACAAATATAGCAACGCAAACTCAAAATCTTTATAATATTGCTGTTGATCAAGGAACACAAAAACTTATTAACTGGGGTAAAAATACCCAATGGGCAGGTCGTCAGTTAACAGTTGGTATGTCCATACCTCTTATGATATTTGGTCAACAAGCCGTTGCTTCTTTTAGAGACACAAATACAGAATTAACAAGATTGCAAAGACTTTATGGTGAAGGTCTTACTCCTCCAGACCAAGGACAAATTAAGCAGATTTCTGATCAAGTTCTACAGCTAGGAAGAGATATTGCTTCAACAATGGGTATTGCTCAATCTGAAACTGTAAAAGCAGCAGCTAACTTTGCAGCTATGGGTGAACAAGGGCAAGATCTTATTAATACAACCCAACAAACAATGCGTTTGTCAAAGCTGGGCGCAGTTAGCACCGCTGATGCAACAAATACTATTGTTGCTCTTCAAAATGTTTACAAAGTAAGTACAAACGATCTTGCTAACGCAGTTAACTTCTTATCAGATATTCAGAAGCAAACAACAATGACGCTTGGAGATATGACTCAAGCTATCCCACGTGTTGGCCCAATTATGCAACAGCTTGGTGGTACATACAAAGATACTGCTGTTATGCTTGTTGCTATGCGTGAAGCGGGAGTTCCAGCAGCACAAGCTGCTAACGCATTAAAGTCTGCTATGGCATCTATGATTGCTCCAACTTCTGCAGCATCTAAAGAATTTCAACAATATGGAATTAATTTAACTGCAATCAAAGATAATACACAGGGCAATCCTGTTCAAATGATTGAAGCTTTACAATCATCAATGTCAAAACTTTCTCCACTTGTTAGAGAACAATTGATTGATAAGCTATTTGGTAAATTTCAATTTGCAAGAATCTCAGCACTTCTTGACAACTTTGGCCAAGTTGGAAGCCAAACATATAATGCTCTTAAAGTTGCTGGAGCAACTTCAGGACAGTTGGCAGATCTTGCAAATCAAGAAATGCAACAAGCAACAGAATCAGGCACTGCAAAATTTCAAAGAGCTTTAGAAACATTTAAAGCAGACATCTACCCAATTGGTCAAAAGATTATGGATATCGCTACTGGCTTAATGAATTTTGGTAACTCTGTTGCTAAAATTTTTACAGGATTGCCAGGTCCAGTTAAAACAGTACTTGGTATTATTGCGGGCTTTGTAGTTTTGTCTGGCCCAATTCTTATGCTTACTGGTTTGCTTGCTAACTTTACTGGATGGCTTGTAAAAGGATATTTTAATTTAAAGAACCTTGCCACAGGTGGCAAAACATTAGGTCAATTACTTACGCCAGAATTAATTGCTTCACAAAATGCTGCAGAGATGTTTAGTGAAAAAATGTTGGCAGATGCTGATGCAGTTGTTACATTAAATGCTGCTGTTGAAACCTTAACTGCAAACATGTCAAAGCTTGTTGAAACAATGAATGTTGGAGCTGGTATTCAAGATCTTACAAGTGCAGTAGGTGCAGTTGCAACTGCCGAATCAAGAATTTACCAACAAATGGAGATTCCAGGATTTGCAACAGGAGGCTACATTCCAGGATCTGGAAATAGCGATACATATCCAGCTATGTTAACTCCAGGCGAAGCTGTTATTCCAAAAGCACAGGCAGCTAAGTATGCACCATTTATTAATGCAATGATTAATGGAAGATTGCCAGGATTTGAAGACGGATTAGGACCTCTTGAAAGAGGACATTACATGCCAGGAGAAGCTGGTGGAATGATGTGGATGTCTCGTGAATCAAATCAAAGAATGCGTTCAAATAGTCAAAATCCAATTAGTGGTCCAGAAATTGCAGCAGATCTTAGAAATCTTCTTGCAAATGATGTTCACCCAATGGCTATGTCATATGGAGCAGCATTAAAATTAGGCGCAAATGATGCAAAAGATACTGCTCAAAAATTAAACCAAGCACATGAAGCTTTAATTGCCGAACTAGAAAATACTACAAAGGTGTTTGGTGGAGAAAACGAAAAGTTTGAAGAGTTTGCAAATAAAATTATGAATCCATATTTGAGTAAAATTTCAACTCAAGGTGGAGCAAGTAATCTACAATCAGACTTTGAACAAATTAAAACAGTTAGAGGTTCAGGCGGAGCAGAAGGTACAAGAAGCCTGGGAATTGATTGGGGTAATATTCCTGCACAATATCAAGGAACTGCAAACTCATCAATTGGAAGGATGGTGGGAACTGGAGCAGGGCCTGCAGCAGGACTAAGAAATAGACAAGCAATGATGGCTTCATACTCAGCAGGAGTAGATGTTGCAGCATCAGCAGAACGTGGTGCAAGAACACAAGCACAAGCTGCATCTCCAGCAAGAAAGTTTGAGCAACTTGGCCTTGATATTGACATGGGTCTTGCAAAGGGTATTGAAGAAAATAAAGCAATTGTAAATGAAGCAGGATCAAATGTAATTAATAATCTTGAAAAAGATGTAGAAACAAAGTCATCTGGCAAAGGTGGTATTGTTGGAAAGATATTTAATTTGTTTAATGGTAGCGGTAATCTTGCAAAAGAAGGCGAAGAGATCGGTGCAAAATCGGGAATATTAAGCAAGCTTATGGGCTTTGGTGGCAAAGCAATGTCTAAAATGACAAGTATGCTTGGTGGTGGTAAAGGATTAATGGCGGGTGTAGGAATGTCAATGGGTGCTGGTATTATCAATACAGCAATTCAGCCATTGCTTAAAAAGATTCCAGGCGGGTCAATACTTTCTGAATCAGCTAATTTTGCTGCAACTGGAGCAATGTTTGGTCCATGGGGTGCAGCAGCAGGTGCTGCGTTAGGATTAGCTGCTGGTGGAATAGGAAAGCTTATTGGATTAATGCATCAGCATGCAGCGGTATCTAAAGCAACATTTAGCCCATCAGCATCAGCTGCACAATATTTTGGTACCGCAGTTGAAAATGCTTCAACTCCAATGGATACTTTAACAGATAAAGTTAAAGCACTTGGTCCACAACTTAGTATTATTGATGCTCAAGCACAATCATTTGCTAAATCTATTTCTGAACTTCCAAAAGATAACGCTATGTCAGTCATCTATGATAAGATGAAAAACACAAATGGTGCGGACGCAGCAAAGCTTGCTAAATCATTTGCAGATACACAAATGGCAATTAATGGAATGAATCAAAAGCAAGCACAACAAATGATTGATCTTTATCTTGAATCAACTGGGCACAAAGATATGGTTGGAAAAGTTAAGGCTGCAACAAATGCTTCTGATTCTACCGCAGAGTATTTGAAGGCTGGCGGGAGAGGTTCTGCTCAACAAACTAAAGAAGCAAAAACTTACGGCGACTTAGGAAAAACAGCAAAATCTGCAGCAGATAAACTATTAACAGTTGCTAACCAAGCACTTAACACAAAGAGTTTTGATGAATATAAGCAAAAACTTGATGGTATTAAGGGTGGACTATACGATACCACTGAAGGTGCACACATGTATGCACTTGCACTAGAAAACAGTTCTAAGAAGCAAGGAGATGCAGCCGATAAGTTGTCTCAAAGTGTAGCAACACTTGGTAAAATGGGATTAACATTAGGTCAAATTATTGCGCTTGAAAAAGATCCTAATGGAAGCGCAATGACAGACAAGTTAATTAAAGATCAAAAAGCTGGAAATCTTAAAGCAGTTGCAGCAGACCTGGGCCTTATTAATGCTGCAGTATCAAAAGATCTTGCAGCACAACAAAAAGCAGCAGCAGATAAAGCAGCAGCAGCTGCAGCAGCGGGTAGTGGCGGAACAGGCAGTACTGCAATATTTAAGGGAACAGCAGAAGAACTTAAAGCTAAAGATCTTCTTACAAAGAAAGATAAAGATGAAAAATCTATTCTTAAGTCTTTGCAAGATCAATTAAAGTTACAACAAAAAATTACTGCAGAACAAAAAGCTCAAATGCAATACCAAATGGATCAACAAAATCTTAATAACCAAATGAAAGATGCGTTGATTACAGGTGACTACTTGGGAGCAGCTGGATTTAAGCAGCAAATGAATATGTCTACTGTTGATTATATTGGTAGCCAAAAAGAAGCTGGAATGCAAGATAACATTGATAAAGTTCAAGCTCAATCAGATACTTTTGCTCAAGCTCTTGCAGATTTAAATGATGCTATTGCAAACGGCGTAACTGTTCTTGATAAAAATATTAAGAACATTTCAAATATGTCTGTGTTTAAGCCATCTGTAAGTGGTTCAGGATCCAGTAGTTCTCCTGTTATAAATAATCACATTACAGTTACTGCGGGAGCAGGAGCAGACCATAAGACAATAGGCCATGTAGTGGCAACAGCAGCACATACTGGCACAGCCTCAGCATTAGCTAAGAATAATAAAACAAACAAAGTAGTTGTTGGTGGAGGTAGTTCACACTCATGACGTATTCAATCCCGCAGGGAGTTCAAGTATCTTTAGACGGAACAACATGGTATAAGTTGTCTGACCATAATCGTCAGCCTTTGGGTTTGACGTACACACTTATAGAACAAACTGATAGAATGGCAAATGGAACACTTCGCAAATATATTGTTGCTAAAAAGTTTGTTATTAAAATTGAATGGAAAGATTTTCCAACATTGGATTCAAACGTAGTAGATTATAATACAGGTGGCCAAGGCGCAGCTTGGATGAAAGCATTTTATGAAGGTAATTCTTTTAATCCTATTTATGTAAAACTTATGTATGCCCTTGAGGGATCAACACAAAATGGCCTGCCTACTGGGTCATACTTAGATTCTGCAAATACAACTGGTGATATCAAATCTGCTTATATGACTACATTTACATATGATGTCACAAAAAGAAGAGCGGGATACGATTACGTAAATCTAACTATAGAATTTACGGAGATCTAATGCTAACCAATGTTGATCCAGCAATTTTTACAACATCCAATGCAGTTGAATTACAACCAGTAGTTTCTGCCGAATGGAATCAAAATTTATTTAATCCTCCTTACCTAACTACCGCAGGGCTGGGAATATCTGAAACAGTTACATATAGCAGCGGTGGGACAGTAACACCAATTGGCCCAGATACTACTTTGCCTGGATTTAGCACATATTCTTTTAAAGTAAGTAATGGATCAGCATACGTAGATTACTATGTTACTACTGCAAATTCATCACCCGCATATAAAATTGTTTTTTGGGTTAAAACAGATAATCCAATACCATTAATTATTAGTGCATATGGCACAGGTACAAGCACTCAGTATGGTTCTTCATCAACAGAAGCAAACTCTTTTGGATGGACAAAAGTTACAACAATAGTTGGGTCCTCAGGGTCTTCTGATGGCATAAACTCATTTAATTTTGTAATCAATGCAAGCAATTTGGACTCAGATACAACACAAACTAATGTATTATTTACAAAGCCAGAAGTTTATCAAACTACTTATTTAGATTATCAATATGGTTCATTGTGGCCAACAGATGCCCCATTTACATACTTTAGACCAGGTGACTCATATGTTACTACGGGAAATGCAAACTGCACCCTGCCGTCTGGGTATAGATCTGTTTCAACACAACTTGTATCAAATCAAGCTTCCCCAACATACTTCCCTATTAGCCCAATTGTTCAATCTCCAGGTTTTACAATGGCTGCAGCACCAGTTCCTTTTTACAAAAATGCTTTGCCAAATGACATGTCTTCTTATAAATATTTTGTTTCAGATACTTCTTCAAGAAGTATTTCCTCTATTTATAATCAATCAATTAATGCTAATAAAATTGTTATTAAATTTAATGCAATTATGACTGTTCCAACAATTAACTTGTTTATTGATGGTACTCAAATATCTGTAGACGGAAGCACTTCAATATCAACAGATTCAAAAGGGTTGATAGTTTTGTACTGGACTGGCTCAACTTGGACAAAAACTAAGTGGTCAACAATGCCACAATTTAATTCTTCTGGGTCATTAACAACTTATACTTCGTTTAGAAAGATTGCAATAACTCAGATTAGCCAAACAATTAATTCTGCGTTTTTGGGATATACAAATAGCACATTTACATCAGATATAACAAGAATGCAATTAATTGAAATGTCTCCAAGATTAGAAATTGATTTAACAAACTTTACAAAAGATGTAACAATTAATAAATCTCTTGATTCTAAAAACAATTTTGTTCCAATTTCTTCTATTAATGCTGATGATGCTGAGATTACGCTTTCAGCAATCCCAGTGGCATTAAACAATGGTTTTGTTCCAGTATTTTCAAGTCAAAGTAATTTATCTACAAACATACTGGCAAACATGCTTAGAAAAAATATTAAGTTTTATCTTGGCTGGACTTTAAAATCATATTTTAATAGCAGTACAGGATCATTTACTCAACCAAATGGCAACACTGGAACCTACATACCAGCTGGTGTTTTTTACTCAGATGCCTGGGATGAAACAGATATTAAAGATGTTAAAATTACCGCTTATGATATTACAAGATATCTTCAAACTTTACCATCTCCAGATTATGTTGCTAACTTAAAGCCAGTATCGGATGTAATTTCAAACATTTTAGATTTGGCGGGATTTACAGATTATGATTACGATTCATTATACGCAGTATCTAACGATAAAACAATGCCTTTGGACCTAGCCTACTATTATGTAAATAGTAAAGACACTACGCTTATAGATGCTTTATCCCAAATATTCTTGGCCTATCAAATTGGTGCATTTATTGACGAATATGGAATTATGAGGTTTAAGAGTTTGTCAGGAATACTGTCATCTGCCAATTCTTCTCTCACGATATCTGATTCAAGCATTGTCACGGAAGGCTATTCAATAACCAATAAAGCAAAGCCAGGAAAACTTTCTTTAAGATATCAACCTCCTAAAATTAAACAATCCCTAGCCTTACAAAATGCTACAGATCCAACAATTAAAAATGATCCATCATTTGTTTATACAACATCAAATGACGTTGTATGGCAACAATCAAGCCTGGATTCAGTTGGATTTAACTATTTGTATTCTTCAATGAGTGCAAACGATAATAAATATACAATTAATAAAAATGATTTACTTGATGTATTTCACAGCTTTTCTTTAAATAATAATGGGTATGCTGTTATTGAAAATGAAATAGTTTCTTTTGCATACAAACAATATACAATTAGCAATCTTGACGGTTCAAGCCCAATGACTATATCTGTTAAAAATGATCTTGAACTTTCTTCTTATATCAATCAATATATTAAAAAATATGCTACAGGACTTGTAATTTCATCCAATGTTGATTCAACAGGTTCAGCAACAACTAAATCAGACTATAACGTTTTGGTCTCACCGTCGGGTGTAGACAATAATTCACAATCAATTACAAATGTGCAAAGAGGTTTATTTGGAACGGTACCTTCTGCACATACTGTTTTTTCAAGCGGACAATCAATTTCTGCAAAAAATTTGCTTGAGGGTACATTTAACTCGTCTTATTCCCTAGGATCTGGGACCAACACTTCTTGGTACAATACAAAAACAAATTATCCAAGTCTCCCAGGAGTTAATAAAATAGCAGTACAAGCTGCAGCAAATACTAAAACTTTAGTATATCCATCAAGCACGGATCAAGGTTATCATACATATTCTGCTAAGTTTGATTTAACAAATCAACAAACATCTGCAAGTGGAATATTCTTCAACCAAACAGGATCAAATGGTTCGGGTGCTTATTTTGTAGAGCTTATTAAATTTAATACAGCAACTTCTGGAACTGCTTCATACAGGTATGTTATTGCTGTCTATTCAGTTTCGGGCTCTACAGCCACTGTCATAACTTGGGCAGATGTAACTGGGCATGCAAATTATATTATTGCTAACTTTGAGCAGGTTTTAACAAAAGTAACAGGTTCAGGGGCAAACTCAAATTATACATATGTTGCATCTTCTGATCAAACATTTAATCTTAAAGTTGCACATTATTATTCAGATGGAACAGATCAAACATTTTCAGCGGGAGAGCAAGTCGGAGAAATTATTGAAATATTTTTAAACAATATTGAAATTACTGGCTGGCAAATACCTGATGCAAGAACTGTTGATTCAACAGGATACGGCGTTTCTGGTTGGACGGCAAAGCCAAAGAATACAGTAACTGGATTAAGACAAAAAAATATGTTGACAACTGGTGGGTCAGCTCTTGATTTTACTGGCACAAATTTTGGTTTTTATACTTCAACAAAACCAGTAACAATATCAGGAATTACTTATCCAAATACAGTAAGCTCTACTGTTACTCCAGCTCACCTTCAAGAAATTTATGCTTGTCAAAAACCTTTTAAGGAAAGAAGCGTAAGTTATTATTTTCAAGATAGAGAATTTTTAAATGGTCTTATTCAAGGAAATAATTTGTTTTCAAAATATAAAAGCTATATGATGCAAACAACACCTCAAATTGTTGGTATTAATACTTATGATGTTCAATATACAAATCCAGCTGCGGTTTCTGTTGATATTCTTCCAATTTCATATTTGTGGTATTATTTTCCAGGAACTACTCCTACGGATCAACAATACTATCAACAACAAACTGTTGACGAGTATTCTTTGGCGTACTCAACCCCAATCAATACTGGGTTTAGAGCAAAAATGGCTATTGTAAATAACTCAAACCACATGGTATATTTAAGTAAGCAATCAGATAACTTAAATCAGTTTACAGTAAACTTAAATTTGTGGACTCATGAAATTATTGCTCCATCAGATCCCAAAGTTATTGAAAAAATTGTTGATCCAGTAAATGCCACAGAGGTAGCACAGGTAGATTCTCAATGGATTCAATCAGAACAGTCTGCAAACAGATTAATGACAGTTATTGAAAAAGGTTTTGACGGGTTTTCAAAAGACACACAGTTAATTATTTTTGGTAACCCAATGATCCAAGTTGGAGATGTAATAACGGTTAATTATACATTGTCTGCATTAAATCAGCAAAAGTATACAGTTCACTCTGTTTCCCATGTGTTTAACCAAGGCCTTAAAACTACGCTGGTATTAAATCAGATTGACAAGGGACTATCTTACTAAAATGGCTCAAAAATGGTATAATCTATGTATAAATAAAAAAGGTGGAAAATAATGGCATACGTTAAAATATCAGATCCAAACATCATTGATTTGGCTGCCTGGCACCAGGTTATCAATGTTGTAAACCAACACAGTGACAGTATTAATAATCTAACCAATAATTTTGGAACATCTAGCGTTGTTGATTGGACCACCTCTCCACTCACACACCAGTATGATCCAGGTTCACAAGCAATCGTATTTGGTAAAGCTTCCAGCTATGCTCCAGACAATTCTGGTACTCCTCACGTATATTATGGAAATGTAACATTTGCAGATGCTCAAACAGGAACAAATTCTTTTTCTGCAGCACCTGTTGTTACAGCAACAATATGGACAGGTAATTCATCAACAGTATCAACAACGCTTGACGATTTAATTATTAACGTATACAATGTAACCTCAACTGGCTTTGCTTATAGGCTTTATAGAACGGGAACAACTAAAACAGTTACTGGAACCGTTTTTATTAATTGGATTGCAATCGGTCCAAGATAGCAGGGGAGGGTCATGCAGAGTAAATATAACTCACCCAATAGCGTCTCTAAAAGACAAACAGTCTTTATAGACGTTAATGACCCACGTCTAAAAAATGGTAATTATGCACAAACAATGGCTCGTCAAGGAGCTGAAGTTGTTATTGTTGATTTAAAAGCACAAAATGCTCGTGCGATTTCACTTGATTCTCAAGTTGCCCTCAAAGCACCAGATACAAATTCTAGTAATGCAGATACTAGTGGATTATTAAACTTTTATCAAGCAGCAAATATTCTTAAAGCTGCAAATACAGTAACTCCACCAAACCCAATTGTTTGGGACACTGTAAATACAGAATGGGTGGGTTCAACCCTTCATCTAGCATGGACTTGGGATTCTACAGATCCAGTAAATGCTTATGCACAATTTGTTGTTCTTACATTTTCTAATGGCGTGTTAACTAAATCTATTACTGTTTCTTCATCTCAGATTTTTTATGATCTTACACTTGCTGAAAATAGAATTTTATTTGGATTACCAATAACTTCAGGATTAACAGTTACGGCAGTTGTACAAGATGCCTTTGGAAATGACAGTACACAACCAACAGTTCCATTTGTTTTGCCACAGTATATGATGGATTTGCCAACACCAGTAATTACTGTTACTTCGGTAAAAAATGGATATTCTGTTGCATATACAACTCCAACTCAATCTGATTTTAATGAAATTGAAATTCAAGAAGTTGTTTCATCAGCTGCATCAGATCCAGGAACGGGGTACGCAGACGTCTACACTGGGATTATTAATCCAGCAATTGTCATTACTCCAGACACGCAGACTCGCTGGGTTAGAGCAAGATTTACAGATAGCACAGGCAGCTATACAGGATATTCAACAGCCTATAGAATTACACCAACATCCCCAGTTGCAGTAAATTATATTCCTCCAAGTGAAGTAACAATTACATCTGCAACATGGGCAGGAAATAATGTTGTTATTAATTATACACTTCCGTCAACAAATGCGGGAGTTAGATTTATTGTTACATTAACTGCACCAAACAATTTAAATGGTTATTTTTATGTTTATCCCGACGGCACTTCAAGTTTAACTCAAACAGCTACAATTACAGATACCCAACTATTCAGTCAATTTGCCACCTACTATAGTTCATTTACTGGTCTATTTCAAAGTGCTTCTGGTGTAGATGCAAGATCAAACGGTGTTGCTTTTACAGTAGCATCAAGGACAAATCCACTTGCATCAATTACTCCAAATCCAACAGTTTCAGCTATTATTGATGGGTATAGCGTTTCTGTATCTAACGAAATTACTCAAGTACAACATGTTGAAGTTTATGAATATTTTGTTGATCCAACAGCAATGTTAAATGCTATGGGAACTTTGATGGATTTTATGGATGCAGATTTTGTTTCAGATCCAACAATAGGTAAAGTAGGAACAAATTCTATCGTAGCTACTAACTTTTTAGACCAAGATAACATGGGCCAAAATCCAGACATGTGTTATGGAATGGCAATTACGGGACATGGAATACCTCCATTAACATATGTCACATCAATTACTGATGGTCCAGGGGCTAACAATTATACAATACATTTAAGCAATAGTTTAACTGATCAAGCAGTAGGTAATTATCACATGCAAGCACTTGTAGCAAGTGGTAATGCCCCACTAACAAGGTTTACAACAAATTATGTTAAAGTTTGGACTGTAACAGTTTATTATGATGAGTTTAACAATAACTCTTTATTTTCAAATCCAATTACAGTAACTCCAACTAACCCAACAACATCATTAATTAATTCATCAATTCAAATATCAAATACAGGCTCCATCTATCTAGGATCATCAAATACTTCTGTCCCAAATGTTATTTTGGGAACAACATCAGGTGAAGCGGGACTTTTTGTTTGGGGTCCAAATGACGGTACTAGCACAACATCGGGTACACCATCAACACAAATTATAGGAGCAGCAGGTGCTCCATATACATTTGTAACAACAAATGCTCATATTGGTGATTGGTCTATAACTTCAAGTCACATACAGAATGATTTATCTGGTGGATCTTACTCTGCTGGGTACACAGGGTTATCTGGCTCAAATTCAAAGTATGCATTTTGGGCGGGTGCAATAAGTTCAGACAACTCAGACGGTAGTGCTAAATTTAGCGTATCTCCATCAGGCTCTGTTATTGCAAGAAATATGCAAATTGCAGGCGGCAGCTTAGATATTGGTTCAAACTCATATACTTATACAGGAACAGGCACGACTGCTTCTACAACATTAAATGTTTCAAGTACAACCAATTTAACGGCAGGAATGTATGTAGTAGGAACAGGAATTGCAAGCGGAACAACAATAGTAAGTGTAGGAACTGGAAATGTTGTATTATCCGCAACTCCCGTATCAAACATTACAAATATTTCTTTAAACTTTATTTCTCAAAATGGTGCACATATTACTGCGGGTGGATCTTTATATGCAACCTCTGCAAATATATCTGGAACAATTACTGCAACAGGCGGTTCGTTTAGCGGAAATATAAAGATGGCTTCTGGGGTATCTGGAGGAGCTTCAATCTATTCTGGAACATTAAATGTTTCTGGAAACCTAACATCAGCAGGATATATTCTTAATTCATCAGGTATTACATTTAATAATGGTACAACTAATATAACAACCATTGATGGATCAACAGGAACACTTACAACAGCAAGTGCAAATATCGGTGGGTGGACTATTGACTCATCTACAATTCATAAAACTGTGTCAACTGGCACCATAACCCTAGATAGTGCAAACTCTTTATTTACAGCAAAAAATGCTGCAGGAACATACTATTCTTCGCTTTCAGTCCCCCTTGTTGGTTCAGATAGTAATACATATGTCATGTGGGCGGGTGCAAGTGCAAACACCTCAGCAGCTGTACCAAGTGCTAATTTTAGAGTTGGTGTAGATGGAACACTTTATGCAACAGGTGCAATATTTAATGGAACAGCATTATCAACTTCTTTAACTGGAATTTCAACAACAGCTTCAAATGCAGCATCGGCAGCCAGTACCGCACAAAAAACAGCTTCAGATGCAGCAAATGCAGCAACTAATGCAGCAAACACAGCAGCTGGGAAAATTACAATCGGTGGAGCAGCTGCAGATATTACATCCAACAATACAACAATTACTGGCGGTAATATTAGCGCGGGTACAATTAAATCAACAACATATACGGCACCAGCAACAGGAAGTATTTATTCTCAGGCAGGCATGTCAATAGTTCTTGATGGCAAAGGATCTATTATATCTCCAAACTTTGTCTTAGATTCTAGCGGAAATGTTTATGTAACAGGAACAATTGCTGCAGGATCAACAATATCTGGAGCATCATTTTATGTAGATGGTTACAATTATTGGAATTATAATAATGGCTCTCCAGGCGGTAAAAATTTTAATGCAGGAACTTCAACTACATCGTTAAATGTTGATGGAACAAATGGCTCTATAACCTTGCAAACACCAGAACCAGGAACTGGATTTTATATTGGTTCCGATGGATACGCACACTCACAAGCTGGCGTGGGACAAATTAGACTTGATTCAAATGGAATGCACATTCATGGACTTTCTTATTACGGAGATGATGTTCGTGTTCAAACTTATATGTCTACGGGATCTTATACAAATGCTGTAGGGACACTAGTTTACGGAGCACCATTTACAAGAGTTATGGTGTATGCACCAAATAGTTCAGGTGCTACTGATGGACCAGACACCACAAGTATTACTGCGGGAGATATGGCAACTGGATTTGCAATTTATTATGGTAAAACATCCACGAATACACCAAATGGTTCTACTGGTTTAATAGGCGATTTGTTTATAGAGGTATAAATGGGCGCATATATTAAAACATCAACAAGTGCCTGGTCATCTGCAAAAAGAATGTATGTTAAAACATCAACAACTGCATGGACATCAATTAAATCTGCTTATGTTAAAACATCAACCACGACATGGCAAAAATGGTTTTCAAGCACAATAGATACCCCAGTTAACACGGTATTGCCTTCAATTACAGCTCCAACATATGCCAATACAAATATCCCTGGAAATCAAGCATTACTTGGATCCACACTGACTAGTTCAAAAGGAACCTGGACTGAGCCATACGGAACGGGAACAAATAGCTACGCATACTCTTGGTTGTCTAATGGAACATCAACGGGGTCCACTGGAACAACATTTTCAACAACTGGATATGATGGTCAAAATATAACTTTTTCAGTAACAGCAACTGATACATCGGGAACAACAACGGCCAATTCAACCGCCATAGAAGTTACAAAAAATATGCCAGTAAATATTTCATCATCAATAAGCTTAAATACTGGAGGATCAACGTCTAGCCCTCACGTTGGTGACATATTAAGTATTAGCTCAAGTTGGAACACGGGAGCAACATATTTACCAGATTCTTATACAGCTACATTTATTACAGCATCAGGCACTTATAATTATAGTTGGGCATATGGCTCGGGTAATCCACAAAATAGTTATACTATTCAAGCATCAGATGTTGGACATCCAATAAGTTGCTATGTAACTGCCTATAATACAGGTGCTCCAACAGTTGGTGTTACAACTGCAACACAAGCAACGGGAAATGTTACAATTTCTGTACCAGTAAATACATCCGCCCCTTACTGGACTGACACTTCAAATAATCCAATTTCAGCACCGTACTATGTCGGCTCAACATATCGTTTGCATTTTGGTACATGGAGCAATAGTCCAACTTATTATGAATATCAAGTTTATCTAAATAATCAAAATGGTCAATCTATTCAGCAAGATGTAAGTGGAAATTATCAATCAAATTATGTAGATATAACATTTAGTTTTGGTACTTCTTATACAATAGGAACATCTATTTACGCAGGAAATTCAGGTGGTTTAGGAAATCCAGCAAGTGCACCATCAATTGGGCCAATTACGTATCAAGCACCTACAGTAAATTCATATCCAACAATAAGCGGTAGCGGACGAGCTGGTACAAATCTTTACTACAACGCAGGATCATATAATCTTGCAAGTAGTGTAAGAACAGATCTTGTGCCAGTTACCAATGTTACAAATTTTTCAGGATTAACTTATGCAGAAAGTACAGCATCAGTTACTTTAACAAGTACAGTAAATACGTCGCCTTTACCAGGAAATGGTTCTTTACAATATACTGTAGTTGTGCCCAGCACTACTGGGATAGTTGCTGGTATTACACAGGTGTCAGGTTCATATATAACATCTGGAAGTTATGTAACAGCTATTAATGGAACTACATTAACTTTAAACCAACACACTGGTTATACAACAAGTGGCGGGCCTTTAAGTGAAGTATTAACATTTACAAATGCATACTATACAATTAATACTAATGACGCAACTTACCCAGCATTTAATTATGCAACTAGAGATACAGTTGTAGGGCTTAATGGAAGCACATATTATTATTGGAGTGGTGCAGATTCTGCTCATGGATATTTAACAACAGGTTCTACTACAGTAACTATTAATAATGGTTCAGGTTCAATACTTTCTTATTTGCCAAGTATGCCAATACCACCAACATATGGAACTCTAACTTCAACAAGTGATGGATTTACAGCTTCTGTAAATAACTCACCAAACCCATCGGGCGGTACCTATTCAGGATCAGCATCGTCTGGCACACTTTCTATCAACTCGTCTACTGGTGCAATTACAGTTACAGGACTTTCTTCAGGTGGAAATTCAACAGTAACTGTTACATATTCAGTATCTGGTTATATTTCTTCAACAATTTATGTAACAGGATCTGCAATAACAGCTCCAGGCGCATTTACATATTATGCTTACGACAGTACAAATACACCTCATTGGCCAAGTGGTGCAGGGATATCAATATCTGGGGCATCTAACAACGTAATGACTATTTCTTGGAATGCTGCAACATATGCAACAGACTATAAAGATCAAGTTTCAGGAGTTTATAATTCATCATTATATGATAGAGCAACAAACCTTAGTGATACTTGGAGTTACTCATCAAGTGGATATGAATCGGGAACTGTTTATGCATATAACACAAGCCAACAAGTAACATTAACTTGGGGGGCATCGTCTAATGCTGTAAGCTATTTTTATGCATATAGCTTAGGAAGCACACTTTACAGTGGAACTACAACATTAACTTCTATAACTTTTTCTGTTCCTGCATCAACATCTGTAACATTAACTGGTGTATCAGCATGGTCTGGACCAAATGCTACTGGTGCTGGAACAGGTGGTACTTTGCAAAACGGTTACAGCTCAACAGTAACTCCATCTGCAAAATCAACATCTGCAACCAGTTCATCGTTTTATTTAACTTATACTGCTCCATCTTATACGGTTACTTTTTCAGACTCGGTTGACTCCGCAGGCGGAAGTACAACAGGTAGCACAGTAACTTTGCCAACACCTTCATCTGTAGCAAATTACACATTTAATGGTTGGTACACTGCGTCTTCTGGGGGAACAAGAGTTGGAGGCGGTGGAGGATCATATTCACCAACAAGCAATATAACATTATATGCTCAATGGACTTATACAGCTCCAAAACCATCTATCACATCAGTATATGCTACAGGTGGCGCAAGTAATCCATTTATTACTTTTTATGCATATGGTACTAATTTAGGATCAATTACTGGAACAATTTATCGTTCATCAACATTGGGTGGAACGTATACTGGTTCTGCATTTACAGCACCAGGAACTCAGGTAGGAACTGGTAACGGTGGAGCAAACTATTACTATTATGCAGTTTTAACCCCATGGACGGGTGCAAGTGGTACTGGAACATCAGGAACTCCAATTACTACGTCAAAAACTAAAGCAAGCTCAGATTCATTTACGCAGGTATATTAAAATGATAAATAGTTTAAGTATAAAAGAAAAAGTAGAAATAATTAATAATAGAATAAATAATATTAAATTATCTATCAATGATGCAAATGATTGTTTAAAAAAAGAACAATCTCAAGAAATACCAGATGAGGGGCGTTTAAACGGATACAACCAGTATTTGCAGGATGCTCAATTAAGAATAATAGCACTAAATAAAGAATTAAGCTTGTTGACTGAAAATCAATAACCTGATATACTATCTAAGGAGGAAAAATGGCCACTGAACTAACACCCGCAGAAAAGATTGAGATTGCACAACAACACATGAGAAATGTGCTATACTCTCAATACAACGTAAGCCTCAGCTTAATTGAAGCTAACGCTTCAGCTAAACCAAATGCTGATACTATTGCTTCGTTAAATGCACAAGATGCAGATATTACTGCACAAATTGCAGCTTTGCAAAAAGAGATAGACGCTCAAACAGCAGCATCAACCTCAGCATCTAACTAATAGAACAGGTAATAAATGGAAAAAGCAGAATTAATGATTACTGCTCTACAACAACGTATTGGTGAACTTACAGCAAGTTATGAACTTCAGCTGGCATCAATTAGAGCAGACTATACACAAGTAACAAAACAATTACAAGACATTCAAGATAAACAGAAGGCAGCAGATGAATATTCTCAAAGTCTTTCAGAAATCACAACCCAAGCAACCGCACAATCATAACCCGCTAGTACCTAGTGGGTTAATTGCTCATACAGAAAAAGGTTATTTTTACATTAAAGGTAAAAAGAAATTTAAATTTGTTTCTGATAGAGCAATGTTGTCATGGAAACTTCCAATTGTTACAACAAAAGAATCTGTAATAACTGGTTTTATTACGGCGGGAACTTTGGGATTTCGTGATGGAAGTTTGGTGCAAGATATCTCTGATGGTAAAATATACTTAATAAGCGATTCAAAACGCAGACATATTACAGATCCAGATGCGTTAGAATGGCTTGATAGTAAAATCATTAAGATTGGACAAAAAGAAATTTTAGTCCATGACGAAGGAGAAAAACTATAACATGTATATTCCTATCAAATCTTGGACAAAGAGAGATAGGAAGATCGGCAAAGAAGGCTATGTTCTAATTAAAGTTCCAGAACATCCAAAAAGTTTTAAAGGCTGGTATTATGAACACCGCCTTATAATTGAAAAAGAAATTGACAGAGTTCTTCAGGACTGGGAAACCGTCCACCACATAAACGAAGTAAAAATAGATAATAAATTAATTAATCTTTTCTTGTGTTCAAGAATTGAGCATAATAAAGCACACGCTGCTTGACAAAATACAACACAATACGCTACACTTAATTAAACCTAAACAAAGGATTATATGACTAATGACATCAAATGGATGATGGTTTCGGATATCCACTTCCCTCGCCATGATCCACGTAAAGTAGAACTATTTATGAATGTTATGAAATGGTTCAAGCCAGATGCAGTAGACCTGCTAGGCGATATTGATGATGCTGATTCAACTTCACGATGGGCTGCAGATTATCCTGCAGAATTTACAATCCCGCTGGGAGATGGTGGCGTTACGGGTACAAGAGATTTTCTTGCAGAAGTTCGTACTGTTGCTGGGTCGGAAGCTGATATTCATTTCCATGACGGTAATCATGGCTGGACAAGACATGGTGATTACCTAGCAAAGAAAGCTCCAGCATTTCTAGAATTCATTACACCAGATTCACTCTATGAATATAAAAAGCATGGCATTAACTGGCATGAATATGATCAGCCACCTGTTAAGCGTTTTGGGGATATGTATGGTCACCACGGCGAGTCCATTTCAAAGCACTCTGGAGAATCTGTGCGTAATGATGTCAACAACTGGGGTGTTTCCCTAGTGCGTGGACATTCTCACCGCATGGGTGCCTATTATCAAACATACAATATTACGGGGCAAGAGCTTCGTGGATATGAGATTGGGCATCTTTGCGACGAGGATAAGATGGATTATTCCATCCAAAAGAATTGGCAGGCAGGATTTGCAGTGGCACACGTTGTTAATGATTATCCACATATGCAGCTAATTCAAATAACACGGGATTATACCTGTGTCGTAGACGGTAAAATTTTTACCGCATAACATAAAGGAGAAAACGTGGCTAAGTTCACACAATCAGAACGTGCTCTTGTTGAGCACTATGTATATGCAACTGCAGCTTCTGCAGTGGCTATCTGGCAAACTGGAAATCACAGCATCAAGCACGTAGCTTGGTCAGCTTTGATTGGTACAGTAGGTCCACTTTTTGCAAAGTTCAACCCTAAGGGTGTTGTAAATGATCTTGCAAAGAAGGAGCATCTTGATGCAGTAACAACTGCAGCACTGACATCTGTAGCTACAACTGCAGTTGCAGATGCACAAAAGGCGGTAGCAAAGGCTGCTGTTGACGCAACAACCACTTCAGCAACTACTAAGTAGCAGGCAAGATAAAACTTAATAATGCTTAATTGTAAAAAATGCAAAGGAAGAGTATTCGTTGATCGGATATATGCTCAAAATTTAAGAGTAGAACTCTTTTGCGTTATGTGCGGAAAAAGATGGATGATTAAGAAAGACAATAGGTTCGCAGCATGGGTGGCAAAGCTAGAGGAAACACTACAACACGCTTACGGTATTTCTATCTAAACGGTTTACTGCATAAAGTTTTGCGTCGCTCAAGAGCTGAAAATCTTCTTGTCGCATGGAATTATCTAGAGGAAAAGCGTGTTGCTTATAATTTAACAGATGTTAATAAAAATAAACAACACGCTTATCCAATATCAGAAGTTGTCAAACTTATAGGAAAACACGAAGATACTATAAAATGGCACCTTTATAGAGGCAACCTTAAATTTCCGCAACAAAGTTATTCTTTAAATGGAAATAAAACTCCAGGAAAATATTACTGGAGTGAAGATGATGTTCGTCACATGCACGATTTTTTTAAGACAGTTCATAGAGGTAGACCACGAAAAGATGGTATGATTACTCCAGGAGATATGCCAAGTAGAGCGGAACTGGAAGCCATGATTAATCAAGAAAACATTTTGTATATTAAAAATAACGACGGGGAATTTGTCCCAGTTTGGAAACAACCTGAATGGTAAATAAGTCTGATAAAGATGCTAAACACGTATTGCATCAAGCACTAAAAGTGTTAGAATTCACAATGGAGTTAGCACAGGAAAAGGGCGATATTGATGCTATGATTGGTATCTCGGATAGACTGATGATGCTTTATCAACACCTATCAGAAGGCAATATTAAAAAGTTTAAGCCAGGCTTTGCACTAATTGAAAGGGAAGAAAAGAAAGATGACGACGAAGACTAACGTTAAGGTTGAATTATCTTTTACTCGTAACCTAGGAAACTTTGAGAGTATTAAAATAAATATTGGTATTGAAGATTTTCAAAGAGATGGTGAAAATATTGACGAAGCCACAAATAGAGTGTATAATTTTGTAGAGCATAAGTTAATGGAAAAAGTTAACGAAATTGAAGAAGAGTTAAAGTCTAACAAAGGTAAAAAATGACAAAAGATGAAGCAAAGCTGGCCTACGGTCTAGTTTCTCTTTATTGTGTTTTATTTAAAGAAACTTATAAAAAAACACCAGTTGTAAACAAATACCGTGAAAAATGGGCAATGCAAGATGTAATTGACAGCGTTGGCTACGACAGGGCTAAAGTACTCTTAGAGTATTATTTTAAGATCACTAAGTCTGGTCATCCACTGCAATGGTTTTTTTATAATTTTGAAAAATTAGATTTAACATTACAGCAAGCAGAAGAAGATAAATCTCGTCGGGAATTAATAAGAAATAAAACCAAGTCTATGGTTCAAGAAAGGGACAATGAACACTGAGTCCGCCGTCATTACAGCAGTTTGTAACAATAAAGATATTGCAACGGTACTTGCTGAAAATATTGATGAAGTTTTTACATCTCACAGGGATGTGTGGGAAGGCTTAAAGTCTTATTATTTAAAGTTTAAAGCAGTGCCAGATGTTTCAGTTCTTATTGAAAAGTTTAAAGATTTTGAACCAACATCTACAAAAGGTGAAACTGCATACTATCTTGATCAACTTAAGAACGAATATCTTGCAAGTAAACTACGCAACCTTTTACTGACCTCTGGAGCCAGTTTAAAAACAGAAGCATCTTCTCGTGTTATCTTGCAAATGCAATCCGAGTTGAACTCCTTAGGAAAACTTACATCCGCAGTTAGAGATGTTGATTTAACAGACTTTAAGTTAGCAGAAAAGCACTTTGAAGCAGTTAAGAATCGTTCTGATGCAATGGGCGGTGCCCCAGGAATTACTACTGGTTTTAAAGCTATTGACTATGCTTATCCCACAGGAATGGCTCCAGGACACCTTATTGTTATGATTGGTTGGCCAGGTAGGGGTAAGACATGGTTCTCCTCTTATTTGGCTTGTAAAGCGTGGGAACAGGGCTTTAAGCCTATGATCATATCCCTTGAGATGACTCCAGAAAATATGCGTGACCGTATCTATACAATGATGGGTTCAGGCTTGTTTAAAGCTTCAGATTTTTCAAGAGGTAATGTTGACATAGATGTATTTGATGACTGGGGTTCAAAAAAGTTTGCTAACAAGAATCAATTTATTCTTGTTTCAAATGAAGGAACAGGTCAAGTCACACCAAACACAGTACAAGCAAAAATTGATCAACATAAGCCCGACCTTGTAATCCTTGATTATCATCAACTATTTAATGATTCATCAGGAGCTAAATCAGAAGTAGAACGTAACCGTAATATTTCTCGTGACTTTAAATTGCTTGCAGTAAGAAATAATATTCCAATCATTGATATTACTGCTGCAACAATGGATGATGTTTCTGATCAAGATGCCCCACCTTTGTTGTCTCAGGTTGCTTGGTCAAAAGCAATTGAATATGATGCTGATATGGCTATTGCAGTTCATAAGAGCCCAGATTCAAATGTGATGGAGATTGTAAGCAGAAAAAATCGTCACGGTACGGAGTTCGGATTCTATCTTGATTGGGATCTTAATAGAGGTGTATTAACTGAGTTGTACGATAAAGGCATAGCTTAGTTTATGTAATCAATCTTTAACTTGATATAATTGTCAAGGAGAGATTGGCAGATATGTACCCACGGAAAATACATGATTTTTGGATAAGCGGAACCATTAAAGATGATTCTAAATTTCAGAGTTCAAGAGAAAATTATGAAAGGCTTTTGGTCCAGCAGATGCGGGACAAAGGTTATGTTCCTGTTCTTGACATGCAGCCACAGTTTAATGTAAAATATAATGAAGAGAAAGATCACTACACTTTTAATCTTGTAATGTATGGAATTTACTTAGGTAAATCAAAAGCATTAAAGTACGAAGGGTTTTCTGGTCAAAGTTTAATACCTAGCAGATAAGGAAAAAATGTTTACACCACAAAAACCTCTAAAAGGAATTAGAGACGTTTTTCAATTTTCAAATGATAGCGCAAAAGCAAAGGCAATTTTTTCAGTAGCACAAGAAGTTCTTCGTGAGTCTTCAGCGTTAAGTTCTTCGGACAGAGAGCTTATTGCAGCATTTACATCATCACTTAATAAATGTAAGTTTTGTACAGGTTCACATATTGTTTTTGCTATTGAGCAAGGAGCAGGTCAAGAAGAAATTAAACGTGTAACATCTGGTGATTATGAAAACCACCGAATGGCAACAATTTTTAATTATTTAAAAACACTAACACTTAATCCATCGGGCCTACAAAGTTGGCAGTATGATAATGTTATTAAGGCGGGATTTACAGAAGAAGAACTTCATGACGCAATATTGGTATGTGCTGCATTTAACATGTATAACCGTATTGTTGAAGGACATTTTGTAACAGAAAATTCAGAAACATGGGAAGAAGCAAGCCATATGATTTCTAAAATTGGATACGATGCTAGGTACATTTAAAAAATATTTAAAAAAGGATAAAAATGTTAGATGCATACACTAAAGCGGATCTCCGCTCTATTTTGCAATCCTGTGGCATTGAAATAATTTCTCAAACTGGCTCAGATTTTCTTTGCTTATGTCCATTTCATCACAATACAGACTCGCCAGCATTTGCTGTTAGTTATTCAAAAGGTCTTTATATTTGCTATAACCAAAATTGTAACTCTTCTGGAACTATTTTAGACTTAGTAAAATTATTAACAAATCGCAATGATTTTGAAGCACTTAGGTTTATATCTGCAAGCAAGCTATCTCAAGCAGAAATGCTAGAAGAAGAGCTAAAAGAACTTTTAGATGATAAGCCAGAATTTGTAGAATTCCCACAATCTGTTCAAAATAAGTTGCACGAAAATCTTGTAGTGCATGATATCAATGCATCTCAAGCCTACTTTGAAATGCGAAAGATTTATAAGGATGCACAAGAACATTTTGGATTAGGATATTCTGCTGAGCAAAAAATGGTAACAGTGCCATTGCATTCACCTGATGGTATATTGGTTGGAGTAATTGGTAGATCAATAGAAGGCAAATCTTTTAAGAATAGCCCTAATCTGCCACGCAATAAGACCATGTTTAATCTACATAGAGCAAAGCGACAAGGTGGAACTATTATAGTCGTAGAGTCTAGTTTTGATGCTATTCGTTTATGGCAGGCGGGATTTCCAAATGCTGTAGCCACATTAGGTGGAAGCATATCAGATATTAACATTCAGAACTTAAATAGATATGCATCAACAATTATATTAATGACTGATAATGATGCAGCAGGCAGATCGCTTGGTAATACAATCGCTACTAAATTAAAGAATAAAAATATATTGTGGGCTAAGTATGATTATAATACTATTTATCCACATTCAGCAAAAGATGTGGGTGATCTCACAGATCAAGAAATAAAACAGTGTATAAAAAATGCAATTCCGCACTTTGAGTACGCTAATATATGATATAATAAATGAAAAGGGCATAATATAGCCCACTTACACAAGGAGATATACTATGGGAATCGTTAAAGGCCTCAGTGCACTTAACCAGCAAATGGAAACAAAGTCATCACACACGGGTGACTCGCAAAAGGGAAGATGGCTATCAGTTAAAGATGGTCAATCAGTAAAAATTCGTTTCATGCAAGAGCTAGATGCAGACTCAAAGAATTATATTGAAAAGGCTGGACTAGCATTTATTGCAGTTGAACATACAAATCCAAAAGATTATAAGCGCAAGGCACTTTGTACAATTGAAGACCAAGGTCGTTGCTTCGGATGTGAACAACATCGTCGTGACCCAAAGGCTGGTTGGAAGGGTCGCTCACGCTTTTATGCAAACGTTCTTGTTGACGATGGTCAAGAAGATCCATATGTTGCAATCTTTTCGCAGGGTGCTGGACCAAAGTCTGCAACACCTGAAATTATTAACTACGCAGGAGAAACAGGTAGTATCTCTAACCTTACTTGGAAGCTAAAGCGCACGGGTACTGCAACAGATACAAACTATTCAATTATTCCTCTGCCAACTGCTGATGTTGCTTCAATTGATTTGGATAAGTACGAATTGTTTGATCTTGAAAAGTCTGCAGTTCGTGATGTACCTTACAATGAGCAAGAAGCATTTTATCTTGGTATTACGTCCGATTCTGGAGATGAACCAGCTTCATCAACTTCTTCTGCAGTAGAATGGTAAAATAAAAAATAATGAAGTTTACCCACCTTCACGTCCATAGTCACTATTCACTAATGGATGGATTAAACACACCTTATGAATTACTTGAGGCTGCAAAAAAGGCTGGGCAAACGGCATTGGCTATTACAGATCACGGTACGCTGTCATCTCATAGAGATATGCAGATTGCTGCAAAAGAATTAGGTTTAAAACCAATTTTAGGACTTGAAGCGTATATTTCTGCAACTGATAGATTTGATAAGCGTGCCGTATCTAAGCGTGAAGATAACACCTCTTTATACAACCACATTATTCTTCTTGCAAAAAATGATACAGGATTAAAAAATCTGCAAAAACTTTCACAGATTGCGTGGACTGAAGGTTATTACCATAAGCCACGAATTGACATGGAAGTATTGTTTGAGAATAAAGAAGGTATAATTGTAGTATCTGGATGTATGAATGGTCTTATTTCAAAAGCTATTGAACGTGGCGAACATGAAAAAGCTGAAGAACTTGTTAATGAATTTCAACAACAATTTGGAAATGATTTCTATATAGAAGTACAGGCTCATAATCCTTCAGATTTAAACAATAATCTGCTGAACTTGGCGGATAAATTTGGGGTGAAGCCAGTTGCTACAGGAGACTGTCATTTTGCAAAGAAAGAGGAGAGGGATCTGGAAGAACTACTCCTCATCCTCTCAACAAAGCCATCAGAAAACAAAGAAGCAGATTATGCAAGCAGTCGCAAATTCAGTAGTATTATTGATCGCTTTGATTATATTTATCCCAACCGCCCTATCAGTTTCGCTGACATTAACGTTTATATTCAATCCTATGATGAGATTCGCATGGACTTTGAAAAAGCGGGAATCACTAGAAAAGACATCTACGAGTCATCAATAGAAATATCTAATAAAGTTGAGGCATATGATTTTCACGAAAACCTTGACTTGTTACCAGTTCCTAAAAAGAACGCATTAAAAACATTGCAGGAAATGTGTGAGAAGTCTCTAGTAGATATGGGGTTAGAAAATGAGGCTTACAAATCAAGGCTTGAAGAAGAACTTAAAGTCATCAAAGATAAAAATTTTGCTAGTTATTTTCTCGTTGTTAGTGATATGGTTAATTGGGCGAAACAGAATGAAATTCTTGTTGGACCAGGACGTGGGTCAGCAGCGGGGTCGTTAGTATGTTATTTGTTGGGTATTACAGATGTAGACCCAATTAAATTTGACTTATTGTTCTTTAGATTTATTAATCCAGAGCGTAACGACTTTCCAGATATTGATACAGATTTTATGGATCGTCGTCGTGGTGAAGTTAAAGATTATCTTAAAAAGAAATTTAAGCATGTAGCATCTATCTCTACTTATACTTATTTTAAAGATAAAGGTGTTATTCGTGACGTTGCACGTGCATTCCTTGTCCCACTGGGAGAAGTTAATAAAGCACTCAAAAGTGTAGAGACATTTGAAGAATATGAAGTAAGTCCTTCAACAGCAGAATTTCGTCAAAAATATCCAGAGATTACAAAATACGCTTCAATGCTACGTGGAAGAATTCGTGGCAATGGTATGCATGCAGCAGGCGTTGTTGTTGCTAAAGATGATATTAGTAAGTACGTCCCAATTGAAACACGAAAAGACCCAAACGAATCAATCTCTGGTCGCATACCAGTTGTTGCCTACGATATGGAACAAACAGCAGATTTGGGTTTGATTAAGCTGGATGTATTGGGATTAAAAACTTTATCGGTTATTGATGATGCAATTAGAACTATTGATCATATCAAGAAAGAAAAAATTAATCTTAAATCAATTAAGCTTGATGATCCAAAAGTTTTTGAAATGCTATCAAGTGGTTTTACAAAGGGTGTGTTTCAAGCAGAAGCAACACCATATACGAACCTTCTTATGAAGATGGGTGTTAGCACATTTGAAGATCTTGCAGCATCCAATGCTTTGGTTCGTCCAGGTGCCATGAATACGGTTGGAGGATCCTATATCCGCCGTAAAAAGGGTGAAGAGATGGTTACATATGCCCATCCAATTATGCATGAGTTTACAGAGCGTACATATGGCGTGATCATTTATCAAGAGCAAGTTATGCAGGCTTGCGTATATTTGGGCGGGATGTCATGGGCTGATGCAGATAAAGTTAGAAAGATTATTGGAAAGAAGAAAGACGCTAGTGAATTTGATCAATATAGAGAGCAATTTGTTACGGGTGCTTCTCAACACATCACAAGGGAAGATGCAGAAAAACTTTGGCATGATTTTGAAGCCCATGCTGGCTATTCTTTTAACCGTTCTCACGCTATTGCATATTCTATGCTTAGCTATTATACTGCTTGGCTCAAACATTATTATCCTCTTGAATTTATGTTTGCCATTCTTAAGAATGAAAAAGATAAGGATGCAAGAACAGACTATTTGCTGGAAGCTAAACGGTTGGGCATTAAAGTATTGCTCCCACATATTAACGAATCAGCACTTGATTTTAGTATCCAAGGGAATTCAATAAGATTTGGTTTATCTAATATTAAATACATATCGGACAATATCGGTAGCAAAATTATTGCTCAACGTCCATTTAAAACTTATACAGATTTTCTGAATAAAGCCCAGGAAAAAGGCAGCGGTATCAATGCTAGAGCCATAGAATCCCTTAATATGATTGGTGCTGCTGCTTACCCTGATAACCCAAGACGTGGTAATGAAAATGAAAAGCTTTATGAATACTTAGGTATTCCAAAGTTTGATACTGGAAAATTAAGCCCAAAGATTAAAGCTCAAGTCAACCCATTGGAGGAATTCTTGGAGCAAGGCTGCTTTGTTCTTCTTGCAATGGTTAAATCAATTAAGAAGGGGCAGGGCTGGAGCCGTGTTGAGCTTGTAGATGATACAGGATCAATAGGTATTTTCCATGCAGAAAACACTCAAATTGAAACTGGCAACATGTATTTTTTCCTTGTAGGAGACAATCGCATTCATAAATATGTTACAATTGATAGCGTAGTTGAAAAATTAGATGACCCATTTGTACACTGGTTGTACAAAGATAAATTAAAGATTGATGATGGTAAAAGATTGGTTCTTGATTTTACCCACTATAAGACAAAGCAAAACAAAATGATGGCTCATATTATTCTTTCTGATTCAGAAAAAAATCTAGAGCGTGTAATTGCTTTCCCTAAATTTTATACAACAGCACTTGGTAAAATGAAACCAGGAACTGTTTGCGACCCAGCCATTTCAAAGATGGATGATGGAACACTATACGTTAAGGAGGTGACAGTATGACAGAAGAGACAGTAGTAGCAACAGATTCACCTGCAACACCAGATTTATCACAGGTTCAAATTACCCTAGAGCAGATTTGTGCAGCAATCATTGCTCAAAATGATGGAAAGATTTCAGTTCCAACAGCAGTTCTATTGCAAGATTATTCAAAGTTTAGTATTCAAATTACTCATGATGATGAAAATAATACTATTATTTTTGAACTTGCAGAGACTCCAGTTCAAGAAGTAACAGTTACTGAGACAGCGGAGTAATTGTGGAAGTTGCTTACGTATTAAAAAGTAGTAATGATAAAGAATATCTTTTAGTTGTCAGAACTGAAAATGAAAAAGATATTAAAGACATGATTGAAGCACTTTCTGCAAGTCGGGTGCAAAAAGTTCAAGACTTAGCAATTGATTTAGAAAAGAGTTTATATGACGATGGTAACAGAAGAGATACTAGCAAAGCTGGATCCAAAAACAAGAGCAAGACTGCAACTGGCAACAACAGTCAACGTAGAAAAGCAAAAGACTCCTAGCATTGGTTTAACAATGGGTTTAAAGGGCGGATTAGGCTTTGGCCGTCAGGTTTTAATTTGGGGAAACAAGTCTGCTGGTAAATCATCGTTTTGTTTACAAATGATTGGTCAAGCACAAAAAGAAGGCAAAACATGTGCATGGATTGATGCAGAAGCATCTTATGATCCTGCATGGGCTGCACGACTAGGTGTTGATTCAGATTCTCTTATCTATTCACCAGCTAAATCTATTAATGATATGGTTGACGTCGCACAACAACTTATGGAGGCGGGAGTAGATATTATTGTTGTAGATTCTATCTCAGCACTACTCCCCGCCATCTATTTTGAGAAAGATAGTTCTGATCTTAAGAAACTAGAAGACACCAAGCAAATCGGTGCAGAAGCAAAGGATATGACACATGCAGTCAAAATGCTTAACTATGCTAATAAAAATACGCTACTCGTTCTTATTTCTCAACAGAGAAATCAATTTGGAAGCATGCATGCGTCCCACATTCCAACAGGGGGAATGGCTGTTAAATTTTTCAGCAGTACTGTTATTAAGCTCTGGGCATCGGAAGCTGATGCGAATGCTATTAAATCGGGAGTGCAAGTTGGTGATAAGATTATTGAACAAAAGGTTGGCAGACCAGTCAATTGGATTATTGACTACAACAAAACAGGACCAATGGGCTTATCAGGACAATACGACTTCTATTTTCAAGGTGACCAAGTTGGAGTTGACTCCGTTGGAGAAATCCTAGATGTTGCTGAAATGATGGGAATTGTACAAAAGGGCGGAGCTTGGTATACGGTTAATGGTGAGCGTTTTCAAGGACGCTCTAAATCAGTAGAGTATCTTAGAGATAACCCCGATGTAGCACAAAAAATTATTGAGGAGATATATGTCAAATCTTGAAAATTTTTTAAGTAAAAAAGATGCTAACTATCAAAGAAATGTCCTTGCTGAAGTTGAAGGCACCTTTGTTTGTCAAGATATTGAATGCGGTGACATTACTCTTAAAGGTTATTTTGACCCAGATAAAAATAAATTATTTTGGTATTGCGTAAAAGACCATGAATCAAGTATGGCAATGTAATGTCAGAGCGTGGAGAAGCAAAGCGTGACGGAGCAAAACAACAAAAAAATAGTGGCCGTGGTGACTATCAAAAGGGTGATGCCACTTGGCATGATTTCGTGGTTGATTACAAGGAGTATGCCAAATCAATATCAATCTCAAAAGAGATATGGGCAAAGATTTGTACTGATACTTTCAAAGTTAGTCGGGATAAATATCCAGTACTTAAATTAATTTTGGGCGGGGAATCAAATAAAACTCGTCTTGCAGTAATTGAATGGGCGTTGTTTGAGCAAATGGTAGAGTGTTGGGAAAAGAATAATGAAGATAATTAAAATGATTTTTAATTATATTTTTAAAGAGCAAGCAGTTACTTGTTTTTGTGGCAAGTGTAACCCAGATTGTTTAAGAAAGGTAGCGGGTCTGTGATAACTAAAGAAAATCAACAAGAGTTTTTTATTTGGTTTAACAATGGTGTTGATAGAGGCTGGATTAGCGACATTGTTTGTGCTACACATGATGGCATTCCACCAATTGATGAAGAAGAAGAAAAAGAATGGGAAGCTGGCGGAGACCCTTGCCAATTTGTTGTTAGGATATTAGAATGACAGACAAACCAGTTATTGATTTAATTAGTGAGCTTACAGAGTTTAATGATATGAAATCATATATGAATGATGCAGATTTGGACTACGCCCTAGATCTGATTATTAAGCTTATTGCTAAACCAGATGTTCCTTCAACTAAAGCTCCCGACCTTATTGTAAAGATGCAGGCTTTGTCTGCTAAGTTTGCAATGATGTCACGTTACTACACCACTTTTGAAAAAGGCGGGGAGAATAGCAAGAAGAAAAACGTATATTACACAGCAGAAGAAGCAATTAATAGACTAGTTGATGCTCTTAAGTATTCAGCAAGATATGGGGCATAATGGCAAGAGACATCATAGCTAATTTAAAGTTTCAAAAAATGTCAGACCCCGAGGGTTTTGACCCTATTGCTTTTGCAAAAATGTATGAAGAAGCTGTATTAAGCGGAAAGAGACCAAATGAATTTACTCAAAAAAAGACTTTTAGTCCTAGTTCTATTGGCTACGGTAACGGTAACTGTCCTAGATATTGGTTCATTGCTTTCACTGGTGCTGAATTTGAAAATGAAACCGATAGTATGGGTGTCATTAATATGGACAATGGTACGTATGTCCATGATCGCATACAGAAAGTACTGGCTAAAACTCCAGTATTCAAAGCAAATGAAACAGAAGTTACCCATGATGATCCACCAATTAGAGGTTTTGCAGACACTTTTATTGAATGGAATGGAAAAGAAGTAATAGGCGAAATTAAATCTGCTAAAGAAGAAATTTTTGCAATAAGACAAGCAGAAATGCAAGGTCTGCCATACCACAAAGTTCAACTGCTTACTTATATGAAGATTCGTGGAGCAGATCAAGGCTTTTTCTTTTATGAAAATAAAAATGATAATTCATTTTTAATTATTCCTATTAATATGGATGAGCGTAATAAGAAGCTTGTTGACGATGTGTGGAATTGGATGCGTAAAGTTTATGTAGCTTATCAGGCAGGAACTTTGCCAGAACGTACATTTACCAAATCTCAATGGGCATGCAAAGGTTGCCCAGTCAAAAATGTTTGTTGGAAAGACATGAAGGCAGAAGAGGGAGATATTTACATAGAGCCCTTGGTACTTGAAAAATGAAATGTGCTTATGAAGAATGCGGAAAAGATTTTGAGCCAAAGACACACAATCAAAAGTATTGCTCAGATGAATGTTGCCGTATAGCAACAAATGCAAAGTTAAAGCAGGCTTATTATGACAAAAAAGCTAGGCTTGCGGGTAAGCAAAGAATATGCAAGTCTCGTGGGTGCACGGTCATACTTAGCAGATATAATGAGTCTAATATATGCGATAAGTGCATAGGATCTCAAAAAGAAAAAGAAAGACAAGAACTACTAGAAATGATACGAAATGTCTCTGGCAAAACTAGCAAAAAGTAAACATAGCAAAGTTTTAGGTATAGATGCAAGTACAAATAGCATTGCTTTTTGCCTTATGAATGATAAAAAGCCAGTAAAATGGGGAGAAATCATTTTTGAAGGGTCAGATGTTTATGAAAGAATTCTTGATGCTAAACAAAAAATTAGGTCTTTTAAAAGAGAGCTTGATACAGACTTTGTTGTTATTGAAGCAGCAATTTCTGTTAAGTCTGTAGCAACGGGAATGAAGATGGCATACGTATTTGGTGCTATAATGGGAGAGTTGCTTAGTGATAATGTTGAAGTTGTTGAGGTTCACCCGATAACTTGGCAGTCGTATCTTGGAAACAAGAACTACACTAAAGCCGAAAAAGAGGCTATTAAAAATGAATTCCCAGACAGGTCTGACAACTGGATCAAAGGAAAGATCAGAGAACGCAGAAAACAGCGTACTATTGATTTTGTGCGAACGCTCGGCATCCAGACTGAATCCGACAATGTTGCAGATGCTGCGGGGATCGCATGGTATGCCGTCAACGAAATCTTGTGAGGAGGTATAGTGGCTAAAGGATTTACACCTTGGGAAAACAAAGAATGGGTCCATAAGAGATATGTTGTTGAGAAGAAATCAGTTCTTCAAATGGCAATGGAAGCAAAATGTTCTCATATGACAATTCAACGTGCTTTGGAAAAATTTGGATTTATTAAAAAACCTAGAAAGTGGACTAAATAGTGATACCAGTATTAATTATTCCTGTTTTAAACAGATATGATTTGCTTGATGAATCTCTTGAAGAAATTGATTATCCAATTAATGAGATATTAATTATTAATAATGGAATTGAAGAATACGTGCCTAAAAGATTTGATTTAAACTTTAGAGTTTTAAATCTTCCTTCAAATCAAGGGATAGCAGGCTCATGGAATTTAGGCATTAAGCTTTACCCCCATGTTCCTTATTGGCTTATTTCTTCTGCAGATACAAGTTTTAGATCTGGTGAATTAGAAAAGATGCATTCGTTTAGTTCCCCCAATAAGTTTGTAAAAAGCAACGCACACTATAGTTGCTTCTCTATTGGAGAAAACATAGTGGCAAAAGTTGGTTTGTTTGATGAATATATTTATCCAGCCTATTTTGAAGATAACGATTATGATGACAGGATGGTATTATCAGGATTATCTGACAGTATTATTTGTCCAGGAATACAAGTTGATGATCACGGTGGCTCACAAACAATTAAAAGCGATGCAAAATTAATGAATAGAAATCATGAAACATTTAATAAAAATGGAGAATATTACAGAGAAAAGAAAAGATCAGGCGATTATACAGTTAAAGGCTGGGATCTTACAAGAAGACGTGAAAATGAATGGTTAAGAGGATAACATGAAGGTTTTAATCACAGGCGTTGCTGGATTTATGGGTAGCCATTTGGCTGATGAGTTTTTAAAACGTGGACATTCTGTGGTTGGTATTGATAATTTAATTGGCGGTTATTATGAAAATGTACCCACTGGTGTTGAATTTTATTCAAAAGATCTTGGAGATTTTGATTCCGTTAAAGAACATTTTAAAGGAATAGATTTAGTTGTTCATACAGCATGCACTGCTTACGAAGGCTTATCAGTGTTTAGTCCTGCACTTGTAACTCGCAACACCTCACACATTACAACAGTTGCTCTTTCAGCATCTATTAGGGGCGGGGTTAAGAAATTTGTTCATATGTCATCAATGGCTAGATACGGCACACAAGATACAGTTCCATTTACAGAAGACATGATTCCAAAACCTCAAGATCCTTACGGCATTGCAAAATATGGGGCAGAGCTTTTAATTAAAAACATTTGTGAAACACACGGAATGAAATATGTTATTCTTGTTCCTCATAATATTATTGGCCCACGTCAAAAATATGACGACCCATTTAGAAATGTAGCATCAATTATGATTAACCGTATGCTTAAAGGTGAACAGCCTATAGTTTATGGAGATGGAAATCAAATGCGTTGTTTTTCTTTTTGGGAAGATGTAGCAAATCCATTAATGATTGCATGTGAATCAGATGTAGTTGATGGTCAAGTTGTTAATATTGGACCAGACGAAGAATTTATTACAATCAATGAATTGGCTCAAAAATTAGCTAAAATTATTGGATTTGATCTTAATATTAAGTATATGCCAGGCAGACCCCAAGAAGTAAAACATGCTAATTGTTCTGCAGATAAAGCAAGACAATTATTAAATTATAAAACATCTAAAACTCTTGATGAGGGCTTGACAGAATTGGTAGAATGGATTAAAATAAAGGGTACAAAGCCATTTGATTATCATTTGCCACTTGAGTTTGTTACAGAAAAAACTCCTAAAACTTGGTCAGAAAGGTTAATGTAATGCTTAAACCAGTATTTCAAGATGTTAGCCAATTTAGTTGTAATGATTTATATTTACACTCAACCAGTGCCCCTTCTGGCAAAAGAATTTGGGATGCCTGCCACGAAATTGCACAACTTCTTATAGAAAAAAACATTTCATATGGAGATTCAGCTTTATCGCCAAACAGAATATTTGCACAATCTGACAATATTGAACAGTTGAAAGTAAGAATTGATGATAAATTAAATCGTGTAAAAAATAATCAAGGTTTTGCTGGAGATAACGACATTGATGATTTGATTGGTTATTTAATCTTACTTAAAATTGCGGTTGACAAAAACAGATCTCAAGGAGTATAATTAAGTATGCCAGTTTATGAATACAACTGTATAGAATGTGAAACCTCAAAAGAAATTACTCGTGGATTTAATGATGAAGAGGTTTTTCCTCCATGCCCTAATTGTGGTTATAAGATGGCAAGAGTTTATACGCCAGCAGGAATTCAATTTAAGGGATCAGGGTTTTATAAAACAGATAATGGATAATGAACTAGAGGTTGCAGGCAAGTTTGATCAAATGAATAAGGTAGTTGAAGAACTACTTAAGGGCAGCACACCAGCACAGATTGCTAAAACCCTAGAGCTTACCCGAGTTCAAGTTGATAATCACATAACAACTTGGAAAGAACTTGTTCAAGACAATAATGCAATTAAAGCCCGTGCCAAAGAAGCTTTGGCGGGAGCAGATGAACATTACAATATGCTTATTAAAGAGGCATGGCGCACGGTAGAACAAGCAGACATGCAAGATGCACTTAATGTCAAAGCACAATCTCTTAAATTAATTGCTGATATTGAAGCAAAACGCATTGATATGTTAAATAAAGCAGGGGTTCTTGAAAACAATGACATCACAGACCAGATTTTAGATTCAGAAAGAAAACAAGAAATCCTTGTAAATATACTTAAAGAAGTTACAGCTAACTGTGATCATTGCAAGTGGGAAGTTTCAAGAAGATTGTCACAAGTTACGGGTCAAGTTGAGGCCGTAGTTGTAAATGAATGATTTTAACGTATTTTTAGATGCTTTGACTGGAGATGAATTTTCAGAAACTCCAGTATCACTTGAGCAATTTGTTACAGATAAAGCTTATTTAGGCTTACCACCACTTTCTGATTATCAATACACCATGATTCGTGCGATGACTCAAATTTATAAAAAAGATACATTAATACGTATTTATGGTGAAGATGAAGGCACCAAAATATTTAAGCAAACATGTAACGAAGTTATTTTGCAGTTGGGTAAGGGTTCTGGAAAAGACTATACATCTACAATTGCTTGTGCCTATATGGTTTATTTGCTGCTTTGTCTAGCAGACCCAGCAGTTTATTTTGGTAAGCCACCAGGCGATGCTATTGATATTATTAACATTGCTATTAACGCCGTTCAGGCTAACCGAGTATTCTTTAAAGGATTTAATCAGCGTATTGAAAAATCCCCATGGTTTCAAGGGAAATATGTTGCTAAGGCCAACATGGTTGAGTTTGATAAATCAGTTACTGTTCACTCAGGTCACTCAGAAAGAGAAGCTTGGGAAGGATATAACGTTCTTGTAATTATTCTTGATGAGATTTCAGGTTTTGAACTTGAGTCAACTACTGGGCATGAACAAGCAAAAACTGCATCATCAATTTATAAGATGTATCGTGCATCTGTAAACTCACGTTTCCCAGATTTTGGTAAAGTTATTTTGCTTTCATTCCCACGTTTTAAAAACGACTATATCCAGCAAAAATATAATGAAGCGGTAGCCGAAAAAGAAGTGGTTCTTAGGCATCATAGGTTTAAAGTAGACCCAGATCTTCCAGATAATACTGAGGGCAATGAATTTGAAATTGAATGGGAAGAAGACCATATTATTTCATACAAAGTCCCACGAATGTATGCTTTAAAAAGACCTACTTGGGAAATTAATCCAACACGTAAAATTGAAGATTTTACTATTGACTTTTATACAGATCCAACAGATGCTCTTTCTCGTTTTGCCTGCATGCCACCAGATGCTACTGATGCGTTCTTTAAAAGCAGATTGGTAATTGAAAAAGCATTTAGTAATCCTAAATTAAATGTAGATTCATATGGCAGGTTTGACGATGATTTTAAACCAGATCCAGAAAAAACATATTTTATGCACGTTGACCTTGCTCAAAAGCATGACCATTGTGCAGTAGCTTTAGCTCACGTTGAGGGCTGGGTGACAATGAAAATTGGTGAACAGTATAAAGAAGCAGCCCCTAGAGTTGTTGTAGATGCAGTAAGATATTGGACACCTACAGCTTCAAAATCTGTTGATTTTACAGAAGTTAAAGATTATATTACAAGTGTTAGAGAAAAAGGATTTAACCTTAAGTTAGTAACATTTGACAGATGGAATTCTCATGACATGATGCAACAGCTTGGCGTTCATGGGATTAAAACAGAAATTCTTTCAGTAGCAAAAAAACATTACGAAGATATGTCTCTTACTTTAACTGAAGAAAGATTACATGGTCCAAAAATTCAATTGCTTATTGATGAATTGCTTCAATTGCGTATAGTAAAAGATCGTGTAGACCACCCCAGAAAAGGTTCTAAGGACTTGTCTGACGCAGTTTGTGGTTCAGTATATAATGCTATATCGTTAACTCCCCCAGACGCTGATAAAGAAGTAGAGATCTATACTTATTCTGGCGTATTTGCATCAGAATTAGAAGAGCTAAGAAAACAATCAGATGCTAGATTAAATAAAAATAATACAATTAGAATGCCTGACAAAAAAGAAATGCCAAAAAGTTTGCGGGAATTTATGGGACTTGATGACGATGAAGATGAATTACGTGTTGACAGCATGAGAATTCTATAGTAGAATAACATCAACAACAAACAAAGGATAAAAATGTTAGCAGATGGCACAATTAAGACCATTGAAGATGATAAAGATATTTATATAAGTTTGACACAATTGTGCGAGTATTTTACACAATCAGTAGTTAACATGAAAGATGAAATTGAAGCAGCACCAGTAAAGCATAAGCGGTATGCAGCAGGACTTTACGATATGATGGCAACAGTTGCTCAGGAAATCGTAGAGTTGGGAAAATTTGAGGCACAACGCAGAATGATTGAAACACCTCAAGATATTTTGGATATGAAAAAGTATAGATAAAACATTGGGGTGTAGCTCAGCTGGCAGAGCGTCCGACTGTTAATCGGAATGTCGTAGGTCCGAGTCCTACCACCCCAGCGATCAATTATTAACTAACTAGTGAAGAGAGTATAATTATGAACATGATGGCAGAGAAAACAGAAGAAGTAATTAAAGAAGAATATGTTCTTAAAATTGCTGATCGTTGTGATAGTTGCTCAGCTCAAGCACTTGTTTTAGTTAAAGGTGTTACTGGAGAGTTGATGTTCTGTGGTCATCATTATGCTAAAAATGAAGAGGCAATTAAGCCATTTGCTTACGAAGTAATTGATGAAAGAGCAAAAATAATCCAAAGCAAATTAATAGGATCTGCTAACTAAACCCAAAGTGGGATTAGCTTAGTTGGTCAAAGCCCCGAACTCATAATTCGGTAATCGTCAGTTCAAGTCTGACATCCCACACTATTTCCCGTTCGTCCAATTGGCAGGACATCGGCCTTTGGAGCCGAGAATCGTGGTCCGAATCCATGACGGGAAGCAGAAGCTTCATTGGCCCAATTGGTAGAGGCACATGACTTAGGATCATGATGTTGTAAGTTCAAGTCTTACATGAAGCACAAGGCTATATACGGCACACCTTAGGTATGGATATAGTTACGAATAACCAAGTAACCCGTGACCAGAGTTCTGTGAGTGGGAGACTTCTTAGGGCAGCCATTCAATGTGCTGGAATCCGTATATAGCCCCTGCGAATATTGCATAGTGATAGTGCGTAACCTTGCCAAGGTTAATGCGCGGGTTTGATTCCCGCTATTCGCTCAAATAATGTATAATTAACTATTATGACAGATGCACATGATGTAAATATGGAATTTCATATTTTAGCACATATACCCGAGCATGATCCACGAGAGCATGACCCAAATTATAAATATTTTGTGGCTGCTAAAAAGAAGATCAAGGAAGCTGGACTTTGGAAGTGCAACATCAATGATGATTTATGTGGCGGTCAAATAGAATTACATCATACGCATGTAGAATTTTCACAACTACCAAATGCAGATCAAGAAAAAATTGAAGCTTATTTTGGTTTAAATTTTAAAGATGATGATGAATTTCAACAATGGCTGGAAAGTCCAGGCAATCTTGAAACTTTGTGTACAAATCATCACAGAACACACTACGGGGTGCATACCCTACCTCATGCTCTCTGGGAATCTCTTAGGTTTAGAAAGGCGGGAACTTTACCCGCAGCAGAGGTAATACCTAATCCAAAGAAAATGAAATCTCGCAAGATAAATGATATAATTGGTAAAGATACAAAAAACACGGAGGTAACAAATGGCAATAACACACCAAGTAGTAGCTCTTAATGCTTCTACAGCAACATTAGTAAGTATTCCATCAGCAAATGAAACTGTATATGAAAGCAGAGTTTCACTTTCTGTTCAAAATTTAGACCCAGTAATTACTGTATATCTAGGATCTTCTTTAGTTACTACATCATCTTATGGTTTTGCTCTTTTAGCAGGTCAAACATACACAGTAGATCTTCTTGCTTCCGATCAACTTTATGCTATTGCAGCATCTGGAACTCCAAACGTCGCAGTATTAGCAGCAGAGGTTTAATATGAGCATTAAAGTTTCAACAGTTCCCGCTCAAATTCTTTATTACGGAAACTTTGCACGTTCAACAAGTATGTCATCTGGCGGTACAACAACAGATAACGTTATAACTTGGGATACAACAAATCTTTCAAAAGGTATGTCAATTAGCGGTACAGATGCTACAAAGATTACCTTTCAAGTTCCAGGAACATACAACCTTAACTTTTTAGGTCAATTTGACTTTACTGGTGGAGCATCTAATTATAATATTACAACTTGGTATTCTAAAAATGGTGTACAGGTACCATCATCTTCTTTTACATTTACAACTACAAGTGCTCAAGGTTCACAGGTATTGGCAAATATTGAATCACCAATTATTGTTAATGCAGGAGATTATATTCAATTTCATTGGTGGTCAGGTGCAGCGGGAATGTCATTATTGGCTACAGCAGCAGGAACAAATCCAACAAGACCAGCATCACCAAGTGCTAATCTAACAATTTATAACGTAGGATAAATATGCCATATAACATTAAGCAAGTCGGAGATCAGTATGCAGTTATTGCAACAAATACTGGTAAAGTTGTAGGAACTCATCCTTCTAAAAAGAAAGCACAAGCACAACTTGCTGCTTTATATGCTAATGTTAAAGATGTTAATAAAAATGTAGGAATAGCTGGTGACTCATCAGCAAACTCTGGCCGTATTAGTGGCGGAGTCGGTTGGGAAATTGTATTTAATACCTCAGATTGCCAGCATGGATACTCTGTTAGTAAAGTTGGTTCTGGTCAAACAATAGGATGCTATATCAATCGTGCAGATGCTGAAGATGCACTTGCAGCACTTGCAGTTACGGAACCAGTTGTTAATAAAGCTGAAGGTGGCTATAAGCCAACTGCAGGAATGAAATCTGCAGCAGCAAAAGCAATCAAATGGAAAGAAGAAGGAAAAGCAAATGGTGCAGGAACTAATGTTGGCTGGACTCGTGCGCACCAAATTGTAAATGGAACATCATTATCTCTTGATACTGTAAAACGCATGTATTCATTTTTTTCTCGTCATGAAGTTGATAAGCAAGGTAAAGACTGGGATAAACCATCTCACGGTAAAGTTATGTGGTATGCATGGGGCGGGGACGCAGGGTATTCTTGGTCACGTGCTATTGTAGAAAGAGCTAACAAAGTTGAAAAAGGCGAAGCATCATGGGATGGTGTTTTTTCTCCAGTTAAATTACAAAAAACTTATGTTCGCAAATGCATGACATGCGGTTGCGATGATCTAGGTAACGATCATCATTATATTTCAGATACACAAAAGTGTAACTACTGTTTAGATAAGGGGCAAGGACCATGTTGGGATGGCTACGCATACGCTGGTACAAAAGAAAACGAAAATGGTAAAACAGTTCCCAACTGTATTCCCGTTAAGAAAGATGATGTAAATGGTCAAACAAAACAAGATGAACAAGAAGGAATTGGAAGACTTAGCGTTTGGAATGGTTCCTTTGCTCCAGTAATGGGAAATGAAAAAGTTATGCCATCATGGCAATCAACTTACAATACACCGCCACAAAATGATGGTAAGCCATCTGTAGGCTATGGAAATCATAGCGATTCAAGAGGAAGAAGCAATCAATAAATGAAGGTAACAGATTACAATTCTCCAGTAGCAAGAATTGTTGAAGACTTTATAGATAAAGAAACATGTGATTGGATTATTGAATACGCAAATAGAACAAATTCCTGGTCACATGGTAATGCCAAGAGGGAAGATTTTATAGAAGAAGAGCATTTTTTAAGACAATCTGCTCAGTGGGATAACAGAAGAATAGATTTAACTGGGTTTGCTTTTCAAGGAAAAGAAAAAGAATTAGTTGATGTTACTCACAAAATTAATGTAAAAGCAAGAGAGCAAGTTAAAGATTTTTTTAATATAGGAAATCAAGACACCTTGTTGGAATGCTGGGAAGTTGTAAGATGGTATCATCCATTTCAACAAAAACCGCATATAGATTATATAGACCCAGATTTTGATCGTACAAAAGTTGCACCAGATGTTGATTTAACTTATTTTAAAGAATCTGATGAATCTTTGTGGAAGAGCAAGTTTACAACAAAGCATTATACAAGCATGCTATACCTTAATGATGATTTTGAAGGCGGGGAATTATATTTTCCAACTCACAATAACTTTACAATTAAGCCAAAGCCAGGTATGTTAGCTATTTTTAGCGGGAATATCTATAACCCACATGGTGTGACACAGATCACATCTGGAACAAGATATGTTAATACAGCATTTTGGACCAGATCTCAAGACTTTCAAAAACTAGATTTTTCACTTTACAAAGCTATAGGAAACTGATATAATATATTTAGCACTCGCCGTCAGGGAGTGCCAATCTAACTAACTTGCTGAAAAGGAGCTAAGTATAATGACACATCTAAGAAACAATACATACAACTATAACATCGCATCAACAAATCCCTTTACAACTTTGGAAACATGGTTCAGTGATCCATTTTTCTTGGGATTTGATTCACAGTTCCATCGCTGGAATGTAAATAAAACAACAACATCTTCATTCCCCCCATATAACGTCAAGAAGATTGACGAAGACAATTACGTTGTTGAACTAGCGGTTGCTGGATATGATCGTGAAGATCTTGATATTACTGTAGATAAAGATACATTAATTATTAAGAGTGATCGTGAAAATGATGAAAAGTCTGAATTCCTACATAAAGGAATTGCAGGACGCAATTTCACACAAACCTTCACGCTTGGTGAATATATGGTTGTAAAGTCTGCGTCTCTTGAAAATGGACTTCTTTCCGTTAAAATTGAACGGGAAATTCCAGAAGATCAAAAGCCTAAGACAATTCGCATCAAGTAAACAATAATATATAATAATGTCACTGCACCCTTTCATCGGGGAGTCGCAGGACAAAGACCTGAGCATGTCTTTTTCAAAACTGCTCATCTTGATGTATAATTAGTTATATGAAGAATTTTTGGCAAAATTTAGCTTTTTATATACAGAAATACCCAGCAAGATTGTCTGGCTATGTTTCTGCAATTAGTTTAAATGCCATGAAATATTGGACAAATGTTCCAACAGGTCTACTTATTCCAATTGCAATGCTTTTAATTATGATGGGTGAGGGTAGCCAAAGACTTGAGGATAAAAAGACAGTTCAAGCTTTGTACACACATAATGATCCAAATAAACAAGATGACGAGATTATAGTAGAAATGCTACGTCACATAGATGAAGATATAAAGGGTGATAAAAATGGCAACAAATGAAGATTTAATTAATGAATTAAAAGTTTTAAAATCAATGGTTGTGAAGCATTATGTGCAAGCACACGGCTATCACTGGAACGTAGAAGGTGCGGGATTCCCACAATATCACAAGTTTTTCTTAAAGATTTATGAAGATTTATATGAGTCTATTGATCCTATAGCAGAAAATATCCGTAAAATGGGCGCAAAAACTCCATTTGGTTTAAAGTCATGGACAGAGCTTAGCCCTAGTTTGGAAATTAATGATTCAGAAGATTTAAATGCTCGGCAAATGATTCAGGAATTAATTAATACAAATGTAGTAGTAATGGCTCAACTTAAAAAAACATACGACGTATCAAATGAATTAGATGAACAAGGAATTTGCAATTTTATCGCTGGCAGACAAGAAGCACATAAATTTTGGCAATGGCAGTTGACATCAACTCTAAAGCCTACTATAATGTAATACAGCAGTCAAAGCTTATCCGCATTAAAGGTACTAGAAATAGTACCTTTTGTGTTTGCCCCTGTAGTTCAGTGGATAGAACAATGGACTTCTAAGCCATGTGTCGCAGGTTCAATTCCTGCCAGGGGCGCAATTAAGGTATAATAGTAGCGAGGAAGTGGTAAATTGGAATACGACCCATCTGATGAAGATCATATAGAAATAATGGAGTACCTTGTCTCAGAAGGTGCAGCATTTTTTGATGGAATTGATGAAGATGGCGAAACAATTTACAGATTTGATATGGATGTTTTGGAAGAAGTAATGCCAGAATTATATCAAGTTATGCAAGACGATATGGATCAGGTTTTAATTGATTTATATTTAAAAGGTTTGATTGAAGTATCTTATGATGAAAATCTAAACGCACAGATGACTATATCCGAAGATGGTAAGCGTGCTTTGCAAGCTGAAGGCTTTGATATGAATGATTTTGATGAAACAGATTTTTAACGTACAATGAAAATAAGGTGGTGATTTAATATGGATAACAACCAACAAGGTAAAGAAGGCGGTACACAACAACCCGCTGCAGCAACACCAGTTACAGAGCAAGCAGGTCCTGAGGCAGGTCTTCGCACAGATGCAAAGACAGATCTCGGCGTGAACAATGCTGGTACTATGAATGTCGGATCCCCTTTCACGGGAAGTGATGTTTCAATGACCACTCCACGCTACGCTGGAGGAAATATCACTACAACAGAGGTAGGGTCAAAGTAAATGGATCTTGTATTTAAAAGAGAATTTTCAGAAGAAAAGCGCAAACAATTGGCAGCAGCAGGTCACGCTCTACCAGATGGTTCTTTTCCAATTGAAAATGTCACAGATTTACACAATGCCATTCAATCAATCGGACGTTCAGCAAATTATGCAAAAGCAAAGGCGCACATAATTGCTAGAGCAAAGGCTTTGGAAGCAACAAATGTTCTCCCAGAGGATTGGAAGGTTACTAAGTTTATTGATGATGTTAAAGATGCTTTTCTTAAAGCAATTGGCACATCTTCTTCAGTAGACCAAGAGCGGGATGAAAGAACCGTAGAAAATTACACCAGAGGTAACTTTAACACAAACGTTAATAACAACCCTGGAGACTATACGATTGGAGGAACCACAATGTCAGATCAAACAACAGAGCCAGATCCAAAAGGTAACATCGCTGTAACCAAGGATCTACCAAATGCTACTCAACCAGCATCAACTGATCTAGTTGATCAAGCAACTCGCCCAGAGGGTGATGTTTCAGTTTCAGATGCACCAAATGACGACAAGCTCCCAGAGCAAGTTGCAACAAATGGCGCAGGAATTTATAAGTCAGGAATGACTTGCCCAGATTGCGGAAATGCAGTAATGCACGAGTGCTGGGGAGATTCTACAGATGTAAACAAGGCTGCATCTTCAGATGAAGTCACCGAAGAAGATCTTAACAAGGCAGAAGCTAAGGATGAAACCGTAGCTGATAAAGAAGAGCCAAAGGAAGTTAAGAAGTCACTTTGGGGTGGAGCATTCGCACCACGTAAGTAATAAATATATACGTATATATTTGCATAAGGACGGTTTCCCCCGTCCTTATGTATTTCAGAAAGGAAACCATGAGAGCATTAGTTTTTGGAAGTAAAGATTGGACGGATTATAACGATTTAATTCGTCAAATAACTTTATTAATTGAAGATAATAAATACCATTATCCTGACGACAAAGAATTTGTTTTTGTTCATAAGGGTATGCGGGGTGCAGAAAACATGGTAACCGAATACATAGGTAAAACAGAGAAGTTCCTTAGACAAAAAGGTTATAAAATCAAAGAAGAAATAGTTAGAGATTTTTCATCTTTTTCTGATGTAACTATGATTGAATCAGGTGCAAGTATTGCATTAATTTTTGGTGAATCTTCAAGAAACTATTCTTGCATCAAAATCTTAGAATCATATGGAATTCCATATAGATATTTTAAGGAATAATCGTGGATTTTAGAGGCATTCCTACGGCAATGTGCCCAGCATGTGGCTCAAAACTAATAAAGATTATTGTACAATTTGATCCAGAAGATTACGAGATTGGGATATATAATCTAGATGCTGAGTGTGCTTTGTGTGACGCATTGTTGACAGCACCCACACCTTTAGATATAATTCAAGAAAACAATTAGTAAAAACAGCTTGACACATAAACACATATAGTGATACAATATATTAACCATCCCTACTAACAAAGGAAATAAATGAAAAAAGCGTTGTTAATTACAACTCTTATTTTGGCATCATCAACATCAGTCGCATACGCAGACACATATGCATCAGTAGATGCAAACGGAAATGTAACTAATATTATCTCTTGCACAGCATCAGTATGCGGTGCTGGAGGTTCTTGGGGCGGTATTGCTCCAGATGGTAATAAGTTAGTTTTGCAATCTTCTGGAATTTCTGGTGGATTACTTACTCAACAAAATCAAACTGTTAATTACTCTCAAAATACAAATACATTTACTGTAACACAAACAGCTTCACCCTCAACTAATGCTGGTGCGCCTGTAGCATCAATTACTGTTGCAGCACCTGCTGCTCCTATTGCATTAGTCAGGACTTTTGTTGCACCTCCACAACCAGTTTTTACACCACAGCCAATTGTAACTGAATCTCAACCAATTATTACACAAACTGAAACAACTACGCCAGTAGAAACGGCGACTGTTGATTGCACTGATATTGCAAATTCACTTAATGTTGAATGCCTAACGCTAGGAAGTAGCGATCCTGTACCTTATAATATTACTAAGAATCCAATACCGATTGATTCGGGATTAACAGGAACTCAATTGCAACAAGCAATTACTAATACTCAAAATACAATTAATTTAATGTTAAATCAAAATGAGTATCCACAATCTGTACCGCAAGGAATTATGAATAAACTACTAGGAATGAGAGGATTAATTTTCCTATGATAAATATTATCCCATTGGGCCCAATGATTATTATTAAAGAAATTGAGGATGGAGAAAAGACTACTAAATCTGGAATTGTTTTAGCAGCAACCATTCAAGATGAAGTTACAAAGCGGGGGATTGTTGTTGCCAAAGGCGATGGAGACCACGACCCATCAGGTAATCACTACGACATACCGTTAGATTTAGGTGACACTGTAATTTACTCACCAAATCATGCAACAGAAATTGAAGAAGACGGAGAAAAGTATTTCTTTGTTAACTGGAGACAACTACTAGGAAAGAAGTTGGCACAAAATAATGGCTAATTTTGTTTTAGATTACAATCAAGCGCATTCATTTGTTGAAAAAAACAAAAAGTTTGGGTTTTTTTGGGATGGTTACACAATTGTTAAGTGGACCCGAAATGATAATGGTTACATGCAAAAAAACGGCATGTTGAGGGACAACAAGTGGGGTTATATTTTACGCTATAAGCTAAAGGATAACGGTACTTGGGAAATTAGTGACAAGTATGCCAGATATAATCAATAATCTTGGCATTGATCCACTAGATATTAAATGGTATCATTTTGCTGCTTGTAACAATATGTCAATTAATTGGTTTTATGATGACTATGAGTCTGACAAAGAGCTTGCCAAACAAGTAGATCAAGTATGTCTACATTGTCCAGTAATTAAGAAATGTCATTCCGAGGGTGTTAAGAATAAAGAAAAAGGTGTTTGGGGCGGGGTATTTATGGATCTTGGCAGACCAGATAAACAACACAATGAGCACAAAGATCCAGAGACATGGAAAAGGTTAAAGAAACTTCATGCCAAAAATTAGATATACAGTTGATATGGCTAAAAAGGTGCGGGATATTAAATGTCCAGTACGTGGCCTAGTCATGGACGTTAGAGCAAGACCAAACTATCTTGCATTAACTGTATATGAGAGTAATGTCATGGAGTATAACGAAACAGATAGAATGGCCTTAATGGATTATTTACTAACTGTTCGTCAATTAATTATGTCTTACGGTACACCATGCGAAATAGAAGGGATGAAGTATACTGATGAGCAAGCAAGAAAACGAAGAGGACAGCGTTGAGCTTTCTGTTACCTATGTATATTTGCCAGAAGATGGCATATATGGAACAGTAAAGTCTCATGGGGCTTATGCATCTCTTATTGAATACTTTGATATGGGAATTAGTTATTTAATAGAAATTCCTAATGATGAGTTTATAGAGGTGGATGAGATCGGTATTGGATATGTCAATGAAGGGGAAAATGAATGATTTGCTATTCTTGCGGTAAAAACAAGAACGAGCTGGGGCCATTTCAGTCAGAAATTTTAAAGGGCACCACCCTTTATATGTGTCAAACATGCGTGGATTCCCAATTTGAGCCTAGATGGGTTATCATTTTAGGAGGACGGCAAAAGGGCCCCGAACATGTCAAGGACTACATCACAAAACGCCGATATGTGGGTAAAACCATAACTGCGGAGGAATTAATTGCTTAAGATCACAAATGACGTAAATGAATTTATTGCTGAAGATGAATGTGTAGTTTATTTTACAGCAGATTGGTGCAATCCCTGTAAACAATTAAAGCCACATTATGGCAAGGTTTCAGTAATTGATCCTGAAACTAACTATTATTTGGTAGATGTTGACAAGATTGACTCGTCTACTGTAGAATATTATGGAATCAAAAGTATTCCTCAAATTTTTACCATGAGGCAGGGAGAAATTGTTGACCGTATTGAATCACGTACTGCTGAAGCAATTTTGGAGGAGCTGGGTAAATGACAACTATTGTTGCAGTATGTAAAAACGGCAATGTAACTATGGGTGCTGATGCTCAAGTTTCTGATGGGTCACGTCCAAATCGCCATCCAAAAATGGAAAAGATTACTAAGAATAATGGCTGGTTAATTGCTGGTAGCGGTGACTCTACCCCTTGCGACATATTGCAGCATGTTTTTGTTCCTCCAGTTCCAGCGGTTAAAGAAAGAGACAATCTTTACAAATTTATGATTACCAAATTTATTCCAGCAATGCGTGAGTGCTTAGAAGAAAATGGATGGAAAGAAGATAAAGACGATAAAGACTCTGGGTTTAGTATGTTATTTTCATTTGACGGAGAAGTCTTTGATATAGGAAATGACTTTAGCGTATTGCTGAATAGCGACGGTATATACGGTGTAGGAAATGGTTCTCAATTCGCTATTGGTGCGTTGTATGCAGGTGCGACGGTAGAAAAAGCTCTTGAAATTGCTGCTACCAACGATATTTATACTTCTGGTCCTTTTCAAATAGTAAGGCAACAGAAGCAAACCAAGTTGACAAAAAAAGAATAGATAATGTATAATAAAGCATTGGTCATTTTCGTGACCATTATCCTGTACAGGGATACTAACAAGAATAGGAAACTATGAAGACAAATAAGAAGATCGCTCTTGCAACCGCTGCAGCTCTTGCAATCGTAGGCATCTCTGCTTCAGCACATGCTGCACCGCTTGCGGTAACAGTTGCTGGATCAGCAAACACAACAACTTCTGCAGCACCAGCAACCGTAGCAGTACCTGCCTCTAACGTAATTGATTCAGGTCATTCGGTTGCTCTTGCAGCAACAGCAGATACCAACACTGTAGTAACATTTACTGCATCAGGTTCTGTAAAGCTTGTATCATCACTTAACACAACACCTGCTCCAGTTACAACTGAATCAGGTTCTACATCTGCTTCTGTAACCTCACAAGGCACAGCAGTAACAGAGTATGCTTATACAACAAGCACATCAGTTGGCTCTGTAACCATTACAAATGGTGCATATTCAACAATTGTTTACATTCAAGGTACAGCGGGAGCAGCATCAAATGTTGCAGTTTCAGTACCAGCATCGTCAGCAATTAACACTGCTCCAACAATTTCTGTTTCAGCAACAGACGTTTTTGGTAACGCAGTTGGTGGAGAAACCGTATCAGTTACTTTAATTGGAGCAACATTCTCTGATCTTACTGTTACCAAGTCCCTAGTAACATCTACAGCAGCAAACGTACTTGCAGATAACACACTCACATTGGGTTCAAAGTCTGCTACATTGGCTGCAGTATCTGCAGGTACAGTAACAGTTGTTGCAACAGATACTTCAATTGGTTCAGCAGTCACAGGATTGCCAGCACCAGTTAAGGCTATCTCTGCATCATTTGTTGTATCAGATCTTAACGCTTCAATCTCAGCATTGCAAGCTCAGGTTGCAGGACTTAGCAATACAATCGCATCATTGCAATCACAGCTTGCTACTGCAAATGCAACTATTGCATCAAATAAGACTGCTTCTGATACTTCAACAGCATCAATTCAGTCTTCATTCAATACTGTACAAGCAGCGTTGATTGCAGAAAAGGCATCACATGCTACTGATAAGGCAAAGTATGCAGCACTTATTGCTAAGTACAACGCATTGGCTAAGCGTTTCCGTCAGCCACAGCTAACTAAGTAAATAAAATATTTGAAAGGGGTAGACAAATTCTACCCCTTTTGGTATAATATTATAATCTTATATCAGAAAGAAAAAATGAAAAGTCCTCAAAACATAGTTATATTAGGTGGCGGGTCCGCTGGCTGGATGACTGCATCTACCTTAATTCACGATTTGCCTAACAAAAATATAACAGTTGTTGAAAGCCCTTCCATTCCAAATATTAGCGTAGGCGAAAGCACAACTAATGAAATTATGCCATGGTTATACCATTTGGGCATTGATATTAAAGATTTTATGCGTGGCACTGAAGCCATATTCAAGCTTGGGGTAAAGTTTTCAAATTTTTATAGAGAAAATGATGAGCCTTGGTACACAGTTTTTGGACTTGCAGATTTTCAAAACACTGCAATGAACCTTGAAGATTGGAAATTTAAAAAGTTTAAGTATCCTGAAACACATCATACTAATTTTACAGAAACCCATTATCCACAATTTGCTTTGTTTAAAGATAATAAGTTTCTTAATGAAATGAATCCCGACTTTTTCCCATACAACCCAGAAAAAGATGTTGGGTTGCAATTAAATGCTGTAAAGCTTGGTCAATATTTAGCAGATCAATATGCTATCCCACGTGGTGTTAAAAGAATTTATGCAACAGTAACTTCTGTAAAACAAAATGAAGACGGTGTTGAAGCACTAGTCCTAGACGATGGTACAGAATTGACTGGTGATATTTTTATTGATTGTTCAGGTTTTAAAAGTTTACTAATTGGCCAAACTTTAGATGAAGAATTTATTTCTACAAAAGAAGAATTGCCCCATAATAGAGCATTTTTTACCCCTGTAGAGTATACTGATAAAGAATTAGAACTACAAAACTTTACACATTCAATTGCTTTAAAGAACGGTTGGGCTTGGAATACACCGATTTGGAGCAGAATTGGAACTGGGTATGCTTTTAGTGATCAATTTGTAGATGAAGAAACAGCCCTACAAGAGTTCAAAGATCATTTAGACTCAGATAAAATGGTTGTTTATAATCCTAATAGGTCTAAAGAAGTTGAAATACGCAAACTATTTATGCGTAATGGGTATTACAAACGAGCTTGGGTTAAAAATGTAATTGCAATTGGTTTATCTGCAGCATTCCTTGACCCGCTTGAAGGTGCAGGTCTTTATTTTGTTCACGAAATGTCATCAAAAATTGCAAATACATTTTACAAAGATTATTATAATGGTTTTGATATTCAAGTATTTAATAGATACTGGGAAACTCAAGTAACAACAACAAAAGATTTTATTCAAATTCATTTTATCTTATCTCAAAGAGATGATAGCCAATATTGGTTAAATGTTAATAAATTGGGTGGGCCTAAAAATCTTATTGATCAGTTTAAAGAAGTAATCAGAACTGGAGAATGGGGAGATAGATCTGGTGTTGGTTACTTGTCAGTAGGTGCGGGGATGCAGTATGATATTATCTTCCAAGACTACGTTGAGAAGCTTTGGCTTGCACAAAGAGTAATAAATGTAGATGTAGTAAATGATTTAGTCCCTTATTGGGAAGCAAAAGATAAAAAAGCTCAGAACTTAAAAGAGTTTGTCAAAGATTTACCAACGCAATATCAGTATCTAAAGGAGAATATACATGAAGATCTTTAACAGTTTTGTTAAAGAGTTTGCACCATTTTTTAAAGCAAAGTATTGGCACTACACCAATTTTATTGAATGGTTTGGCTTTACAATTAAATTAGCAATCATTATTCCAGGGCTTGTATGGAATAAGCAGTGGTGGTGGCTTTATATCTTTGCAGAATATTCAGCATTTTCACTCATCTGGTCTTCTATTAAAAAGAAGCTGCCAACAATTATTTATTTTAATGTGATGTGGGTTATTCTTGCCACAGTGCAAATTTTAAAGCATTTTTATCCACATATGTTTCATTTTATGGGAGTAAATTAAAATGTCTTGGTGGGTGTCATGGGCATTATCCATACTTGGAGTTGTAGGAATTTGGCTTACAGGTAAAAAGAAATGGTACGGGTTTGCGGTGGGAATTGCAAACGAGTGTGCTTGGGTGATATACTCTATAGACACTAAGCAGTGGGGTTTTATATTTGGATCAACAATATATATTACAGTGTATTCCTTAAATATAAACAAATGGCTTTCAGATGAAAGACGAGCACGTGTTAGAAACATGTTTCATTTTAATCCGATGAACTATAGCAGAAAGAGTAAGTAAATGGCAGAAGTACCAGTACCACTACAAGAATTAAATAAAATTACAGAATCTGTAGCACGTTTGTTGCTAGAAGATTGGGCAATCAATGATCGTTTTAAAGAAGATGAACTTGAACAAGCAACACAGAATGCAGTGAGTGATACAGTATTTGTGATTGGTCAGTTTATGGAACAATTTAACGCATTGGTTGCAGAAAAAGCAAGAGAATCAAAGATTATTTAAATAAATATTATGGTATAATAAACTTGTAATAAAAAATGTTTTACAAGGGGTGCTTAAAATTAAGCATTATATCAAAAGATTTATAAAGAAAATAGAAGAACTTTCAGATTGGGTAGCAGAAATATCTGCACATCCTTTCTTTATACTCTTTCACGCCATCTGGTGGGGCGTATGGATAGGTTTCAAGATTGAACCCTTTCCATATGGCTTACTAACTCTTATCGTGTCCCTAGAAGCAATTGTGCTGTCTTCTTTGTTGCTTTCTTCAGGAAATCGTGAAGGTGAAGCTGAAAAGAAAATAACCAGAAAAAATCTCAGAATAGCTTCAGAAACAAATTTGATCGCTGAAGAAACTCTTGAGCTTTTGAGGGATTTGCACGAGGATGTAGCACGCCTCAGAGATGAGGAGGAAAGATGAATTGCATCCTGCTTTGGGCTAGTATGGCTGTGGTACTTGGACTTTCGTTCAAGTGCCATATGCGTAGATGGCACAAAAAGTAAGATTTTAATATTACTTGACAACTAGTAGAAAGATGTGACATAATATGTCCATGGAAAATGTAGACATAGCAGCAGAAGTAGCTAAGGTTGAAGAGCTAATTACTCTTGATCCTTATAGCGATTGGTACGACGACGATACAGCGTGGACTAACGGTGCAAAATCGGCTGGGGTTCAAGCAGTAACAGAAAAAGAAGAATAGGTAATAAATGCCAAAATCAAAAAAGAAAAACGGACCCGTAGTTATTCATGACAAGTACGGTATAGTAAACGTTAACCCAGACGAAAATGTTGAGGTAAAACAAGCAAACGGTGAGGGAATGACCCCTTACGAAGATATCACCCTCTTAGATCAAATTGCACAGCAATATGGTCATAAGTGGGGCAGACCATTGTATGAAGACATTGTTGCATATGGCACAATGCTTGAAGCAATTAATGACCCTGACAATGAATGGGAATTTACTGAAGATGCTTCTGTAATTTGGAATACAATTGTTGAAGATAAACAGTTCTTTACATTAGAGCACGGCTACGATGTTGCTGCAGATTTTGTAGATCAATATTTAATCCATAAGAAATTTGTTCAGCCTAAAAATCATGAGTTATAAAACTGGTTTTGATTCTTATATCAAGCGAATCATGGAAGAAGATGAAGAGCTTTTAAAGAATCTTGGATCTGACTTTGATGAAGAAGGCATCCCTTATTGGGAAAAATGGCATAAGCCTATTGACAACTCGCACATTGATGTAGTAGAATAACTACATGAACCAACAAGAAGACCCGATGGATTGGGAAGATATCAAGAAGCTTGAATCTTCTCGCCGTATTGAACTAATGACGAAAGCGATTGTTGAAAAATGCAAACAAGACGTAAAAAACAAGTACGGAAACAAAAAAATACACCGACAATAAGTACCAACCCACGAATTAAGTTCATGACCTATGATTTTTTTGGGGATGAATGGCATGGAAACTGTGGGGCATGTTACAAAGATTTTTATGCTCCAAATAAATCAGAATATCTAATGCAAGTGCAAAAACATACACGTTCAAAAGACTGCTTGGGAGGCTGGTAATGTTACAAAAAAACATTGAAGAGTTATACAATCTTACATCTCAAATTGACATAAATGGTGACCCTGATAAAACAAGAACAATCTTTGCAAAGATTGAATCTATTTTTATGTTTGATGAATTGGAAGGATTTCCAAAAGAATAATGGGTTACAGGTGCGATCAATGTAGTTATGAGGGCAAAAAGATTGTAGGTTTAGGCAAACTTTCTTTGTGTCCTAGTTGTTATGAGGATTACGCAGGTTCGGCTTGGGTAAAGGAACAAAAGGAAAAATAATGGATTTAGAAGCAGCTGAAAATGCATATCGTGACCCCCGTGATCAAATTATATATAAATCTTTAAATAAAGTACCATGTCCTTGTAATATGTGTGCTAAATCTCGCAAATTTGAGCGGGATGAAATTATTGATGCACTACAAAATCACTTAAAAGAGTACCAACAATACCGTGGCAGTAGTTTTGATGCTGACGGTAATGTTTTATGGATGAAAGATGACGTAGAAGCCTATTCAGAGGCTATAAACGCCGTTATAAACTTTATACAAGAACGTGAGCCAAAGAAGGAGCCAAGAAAATGACTTACGATGAATTGCTAAAATATATAGATGATAAATTATCTTGGGAAAATGGCACTGAAACAGGCTTTGCTTACTCAGCCCTTCGTGCAGTAGTGGAATTGCATAAACCAGATTCAAATGGAATATGCGAAGCATGTGATGGTGAATGTTGGGGTTGTGGAGAATGGGGTTGTGAATGGCCTAAATGTGATTGTGATTGCCATCCTTTATATCCTTGCCCTACTATACAAGCAATTGAAAAGGAGTTGGGATGAGTGATGAATTATTAGAAGATATTAAAACAGAGGCGGGTAAAGAGTTAGTCTCATATATGAACAATAACTACGGATCATCAATATGGGGTAAAGTCAAAGAATCTGTAATAGCTATTGAAAAAGAATTATGTAAGCATGAAAATACAACTTGGGACGGAATTACATGTGAGCAGTGCGGGGACTCTGATG
>Ga0214192_1000026_pt1 | contig 97664 bp, 93 predicted proteins | sample TroBogEpilimnion_44_FD_153030 | JGI IMG/M metagenome (GOLD analysis project Ga0214192, IMG submission 153030) | Freshwater microbial communities from Trout Bog Lake, WI - 29JUL2008 epilimnion | ecosystem: Environmental > Aquatic > Freshwater > Lake > Epilimnion/Euphotic zone | place: Trout Bog... | reverse complement strand
GCAAGCCAGCCCCCTAAACAATCCGCAAATCGTTGAAGCCGCAGCCCCGCCCGCCAAAATTGGCTTTGATTTTGCGAGCGCCCCCGCCGAACCCACTCCGCCACCCGCATCAGCCCTCACGACGCCCGAAAATATGGCCGCCTGACCCCGCTCCCCCATGCTCCGGCCCCTCGCCGCGAGCCCCGCCTCCACCAGGCACACGACACGTGTCTCCGCCCCGCCGCCGACTCCGCGCCCCCGCCCGTTGGAAAATAGAATCAGCGTCCTCCATCCTCCTCAACCCATGATTTCCTTCAGCAACATCAACAAGCAGTACGGCCGCCAGCTCGTCTTCGTCGATGCCAGCTTCCAGCTCAACCCCGGCGAAAAAGTCGGCCTCGTCGGCCCCAACGGCGCCGGCAAAACCACCCTCTTCCGCATGATCGTCGGCGAAGAAGCTCCCGACGAAGGCGACGTCACCATCCCCAAAAAACTCACCATCGGCTACTTCCGCCAGGACGTCGAGGAAATGAAGGGCCGCTCCGTTCTCGACGAAGCCATCGCCGGCAGCGGCCGCGTCGGCGACCTCCACCACGAGCTCGAAGAACTCCAGCACGCCATGGAAGACCCCGCCCGCGCCGACGAGATGGACACCATCCTCACCCGCTTCGGCGAAGTCCAGGAAGAGTACGAACACCTCGGCGGCTACACCCTCGAAGCCCAGGCCCGCGAAGTCCTCGCCGGTCTCGGCTTCGAAGACGCGCAGATCGATGGCGACGTCGGCGCCCTATCCGGCGGCTGGAAAATGCGTGTTGCCCTCGCCCGCGTCCTCATCGGTCGCCCCGACGTCCTGCTGATGGACGAACCCACCAACCACCTCGACATCGAATCCATCATCTGGCTCGAACAGTTCCTCCGCGCCTACGAAGGCACCGTCTTCATGACCTCGCACGACCGCGAATTCATGAACCGCCTCGTCTCCAAAATCGCCGAAATCGAAGCCGGCGAAATCATCTCCTACTCCGGCAACTACGACTTCTATCTGCGCGAACGCGCCATCCGCGAAATCAACCAGCAGGCCCAGTTCGCCCGCCAGCAGGCCATGCTCGCCAAGGAGCAGCGTTTCATCGACCGTTTCCGCACCCACGCCGCCAAAGCCGCCCAGGTGCAGAGCCGCATCAAGGCCCTCGACAAGATCGAAAAAATCGAGCTGCCCAAAAAACGCCAGGTCGTGAAGTTCGAATTCCGCGTCCCGCCGCGCTCCGGCGATCGCGTCGCCGTCGCCGAAGGTCTCAACAAAAGCTACGGCTCACGCACCATCTACCGCGACTTCAGCCTCACCATCCGCCGCGGCGAACGCTGGGCCGTCATGGGCCGCAACGGCGCCGGCAAGACCACGCTGCTCAAAATGATTGCCGGAACGCTCGCTCCCGATGCCGGCGAAGTCCAGCTCGGCGCCAGCCTCAAGATGGGCTACTTCGCCCAGCAGTCGCTCGACGTGCTCGATCCCGAACTCACCGTCATCGAACAGCTGCAGAAGGATTTCCCGCACGAAGGTCTCGGCTCGCTCCGCTCCCTCGCCGGCGCCTTCCAGTTCTCCGGCGACGACGTCGACAAGCGCATCCGCTCTCTCTCCGGCGGCGAAAAGTCACGCCTCGCCATGGCCCGCATGCTCTTCGATCCGCCCAATTTCCTCGTGCTCGACGAGCCCACCAACCACCTCGACATCGCCACCAAGGAAATGCTCGTCGAAGCCCTCGCCGAATTCGAAGGCACCATGATCTTCGTCTCGCACGATCGTGCCTTCCTCCGCGGCCTCGGCTCTCGCGTCATCGAACTGCCCGGCGGCGACGAGTCCGATCGCACCCCGCGCATCTACCCCGGCTCCTACGTTGAGTACGTTGCCGCCAGCGGCCACGAGGCCCCGGGGATTCACTCATAGCGAATGCAGCGCCAGCGCCCGGTACTTCCGCAGCAGCTCGTACATCACGATGCTCCCGGCGCTCGCCACATTCAGGGAATGTTTGCGTCCCAGCATCGGGATGCGCACGTGCGTATCGGCCAGCGCCGCCGCGGCCGGCGTGAGTCCGTCCGTCTCGTGCCCGAACAGCACGCACACCGGGAAGCGCGGCTGCCAGTCGAACAGATCCACCGCGTGAACGCTGGTCTCGATGGCCGCAATCTCCCAGCCCTCTTCGCGCAGCTCGCGGATCTTACCCTCCGCCTCGCGCGTGTGCTCCCAGGGCACCGTCTCCTCCGCGCCGAGTGCCGTCTTCGAGATCATGTTCTGCGGCGGATAGCCGGTGATCCCCGCCAGGTACAGCTTGCGCAGTGCCGCGCCGTCGGCCGTTCGGAAGAACGCCCCCACGTTGTAGAGGCTCCGCACATTCTCCAGCAGTACCGCCGCCGGCAACTGCCGGATGTGTTCGTACTCCGATGCCCCCGTGGTCGCTCGCCACGGCAGCCGCGTGTCGTCACTCTGTGGGTCTTGACTCGGTGCCATCGACCTCGATCACTCCGTTCCCCCATACCGTGTGCCGCCCCACGCCCGTCCACCACGCCGCCCGCAGCCACGGCAGAAACTCGCCCAGCTCGCCGGTATACTCAACCGTTCCCGTCATGCCGCCGATGCCGTGCGTCTGCCCGGTCCGCGAACTCTTCCGCGACACGCTGGTGGCCACAAGCGACGACGATACCGTCTCGATCAGCGCCGCCCGCGCCCCCATCCCTGCGTAGTCGATATCGGGCGTTGCGCCGCCATACAACCGGCTCAGCGTCGCCACGCGGTCGCGCACGCGGGCAAAGAGCAGCCCGAATGGAATCTCACCCTCGGGCGCCTCGCCTTTCAGCTCAATCGGCGTCACGAACCGCACCCGCGCCCGCTGCTCGGTGCCCGCGAGCGACAGATCGACCGCTTCGATCTCTCCGCCGCGGTCTTCGTCGAGCAGTTGCACGCGGCCTCGCGTTATCCCGAGTCCGGCCGTTGCCAGCCCGCCCAGCGCCCTTTCGAACAGCGCCGCCATCGGCCGTTCAATGTCGAACTCATGCACGCCGAGCCGGAACTCTTCACCCCGCTGCACACGCCTGCCGTCCAGATGCCCCGCGCGCAGCACGAACGGCCGCGGCGGATCGGCCAGGCCCGACGGCCCGCCTTCGCTGCGCCCGCGGAACCACGTGTCGCTCAGTCCCTCCTCGCGCAACATGTGGCCGATGGCGCCGCGCAGCGTGTTGCCCGCCGTCGCGCGCGGAAACACCACCGAATCGAGGGCGCGGAAGTGGTACCGGTAGGTTCGGGTTCGGAAGATCAATCTGCGATCCTAGCACTCGCCCGAACAATGCCACCGGCGGCACCATAATGAAGACTGCCGTCCACGCCATGAAAAGGGACACACTCATCACGCCGGTCCTGACCTTTGAGGGCGCAATCTCGCACGTCCGCCAGGAGATGCTCGCCGTCGAAGAACCTCTCGAAATCCGCATCGGCGGCGTCACCATCTCCATCACGATGCGCACGCCGGGCCACGACGCCGATCTTGCCCGCGGCTTCCTGCTGACCGAAGGCATCGTCGCAGCCGCCGCCGACATCGTCTCGCTGCGCGAAGACGGCAACTCAATCGACGTGGAACTTCGGCCCGGCCTCTCCATCGACGCCGAACGCCACCGCCGCAACTTCTACGCTGCCTCGGGCTGTGGCATCTGCGGCAAAGCTTCTATCGCCGCCATCGAAACACTGCCGCGCCGCTCCATGCCGGCAGCGCTGCCCCTGGTGCCGGCCGCCACGCTCCACCTCCTGCCGGAGCTGCTGCGGCAGGCCCAGCCCGTGTACGGCCGCACGGGCGGGCTTCACGCCGCGGCGCTCTTCTCGCCCGATGGCCGGCTGCTGGCTCTGCGCGAAGACATCGGCCGCCACAACGCGCTCGATAAGCTGATCGGCCACGCGCTCGGGGAAAGCCCCGCGCTGCCCGGCGAGTCTCTGGTGCTGGTCAGCGGACGCGCCGGCTTCGAGCTGGTGCAGAAGTGCGTCATGGCGGGCGTCCCGTTGCTGGCGGCCGTCGGCGCGCCCTCCAGCCTCGCTGTCGAAACCGCGCGCCGCTTCGGCATGACACTTGCAGGCTTTGTTCGCGACAACAGGTTCAACATCTATTCCGGAAGGGAGAGAATCGTTTGAAGATCCGCATGCAGGGCAATTCCATCCGCCTTCGTCTCAGCCAGGGCGAGGTGGCGCGCTTCCACGCTGAGGGCCGCGTGGAGGATGCGATCGCGTTCCCGGGCGCGGCGCGCCTCGCGTGGATGCTCGAAGCCAGCGGCGCGGTGCTGACGCCGGAGGCGGCCTTCGGCGACGGCGTGATCCGCGTCCTGCTGCCGGCGGCCGTCGCCGCCCGGTGGGCCACGAGCAACGAGGTCGGAATTTACACGCAGCGGGGCGCTCCCGGCCTTGCCATCACGGTGGAAAAGGACTTCCAGTGCCTGCACCCCGACCCGCATACCGGGCAGCGCGATGCCGACGCCTTTCCCAACCCCGCTGCCGGATGACGGGCCGCGTTAAAATCAGGGGTTACCGTTACGTTTGGGAATCTGCCTGTCCGGATTGGGGTTCGGAACGAACCCGAAGCTGGCTGCTGGTCTTGGTCTCGTTGTTTAGAAATGTCCGCTGAACCGAACAGTAAACCCGACGAAAAGAACGCCGCCGACAAACCGACGGTAAAGATATCTTTTCGTAATCCCGACCCGCCGCTGCAGGCGGACCGGACAGTGGCCTGCAAGTACTGCCGGCGCACCACGGAAGTCTGCCGTTCCCGTTTCCAGAATCCGGCGGAATGGCTGCTTGCGCCGCTGATGGTGCCGTACCGGTGTCTCTATTGCGGCTACCGCGGCTTTGCGCTTCGTTCTCAGGTGCCCGAAACGCCGGCCAACGAAGAAATTCTGCACGAACTCGATCCGATGCCCGCGCCGCCGCGCCCGCGGGGCCGGCCGCGCCAGCAGCCCAAATAGTACCCGCCAAATCAAAACCGCCGGACTGCGCTGCGAAGCGCGTCCGGCGGTTGTTGTTTTCGGCAGTAGAAACTTCGTTCGGGCCTAGACGACCTTAACGAAGATGATGACGAGCACGTACAGCGCGAGCGATTCGATCAGCGCCAGACCGAAGATCAGCGCGAAACGGATGGACGGAAACGCGCTCGGGTTACGGGCGATGCCTTCCGCGGCAGCCTTGATCGCGTTGCCCTGCGCCAGAGCGCAGAGGCCCGAGGCAATGGCCATGGCGAAACCGGCGGTCACCGGAACCCAGATATTGCCGCCGCCGGCAGCAGCTGCGCCGCCGCCCTGTGCGAACATCGGCACTGCGCAGAACATGAGCGCGAGCGCCAGGAAAAACAGTTTCGATTTCATTGTTGTGTTGCTCCTTCGTTTATTAAATTCGTCTTCCGGAGGTGGTTGCGTTCCGCGCCTGGGGGCGGGAGGCCTCACACGTAAGACAGCTTTGATGCCTTTACTTCGATAAAAATCTAGTGCTCTTCCGCCACCGCGCCGGCCACGTAAATCATGGTGAGCAGCACGAAGATGTAGGACTGCAGCATGGAAACGAAAACGTGCAGCCCCATGAACACGGCCGGGAACAGCAGGTAGGTCATGCTCAGAAACACCAGCGTCACCTGCTCGCCGGCGTACATGTTGGCAAACAGACGGACGCTGAGCGACATGGGCCGGGCGATGTGGCTGATGATTTCGATCGGGATCATCAGCGGGGCCATGGCTGGAATCGGTCCGGCAAAGTGCGCCAGATACTTGCCCACTCCCTGCTTCTTGAATCCCGCGTAGTTGTAATAGAGGAAAGCGATGATCGCGCAGCCCACCGGAACGTAGATCACCTGCGTCGGGCTCACAAAGCCCGGGATGATGCCGATCAGGTTGCCCGCCAGGATGAACAGAAACAGCACTTCGAAGATCGACGCGTGATGGTGTCCGTCGTGCCCGATCTGGTCTTCCGCCGTGTCGCCGATGAAGCCGTGGATCAGCTCGAAGATGTGCTGCATTTTACCCGGCTTGTCCACCGAGAGGCGACCGCGCAACACCGCGAACAGCAGCAGCAGAATGAGCGCCACCAGCACCTGCATGACGATGAAATCCCCCCACGGCGCATTCGGATGATCCGTAGTCTGGCCGAACATCGCCAGAAGGGAATTGCCAACGCCGGCAAAGTGGGCGTTGAGGAACTGCGTTAACCAGGCTTCACGAGTGACCATATGTCAGTAATTCGTACAGGATTTCCAGGAGAACGGCGGCCGGACACACGAGGAATCCACACATCGCGGCCACTACATTCAATTGGGAAACCTTCAGTATAACAACGGCCCCTGCGACCAGCCCGAGGAACTGGAAAAACAGGCCGCCGCCACGAGTCGCACGGGCCGAAGCGGGGTCGCCCGTGGCGAGTTGACCGAGGCGGTCGGCAAACCGTTCGATCAGGCGAAAGTTCAGGTACGCGCAGCCGGCCCCGAGCAGAAAGCCGAGAGCGGCCGGAACGCCGTACCAGCGGCCGGCGACGGGCGCGCCGAGCAGGCCGAGCCAGAAAATCCATTTGGGCAGACGCGCGATGCCTTCGTCATAACCCTTGAAGACGGGAGGCGGAGTCACTTGTCGGAATCGAGCTCCCGGATCATTTCTTTAAATCCGGCCACGGTACCGAGCACCAGAAACACGTAGCGGATCCAGCCGGTGTGGAAGATCCAGTCGATGCCGTAGCCCATCGCGTAGCCGACGACCGTGGAAATGGGCAGCAGCATCCCGAGACTGAGGTATTTGCCCAGCTCGCTGTTGGACGATGGATTGGTGCCGCGCCGGGCCATTGGTGCCTATTAGCTTAGCGCTTTGCGCCGCAAGGGAGTGGCCATACGACTCTGTCCATACGACATTAATAGAGTCGCAGACACCGCTGCAAACTAACGCTAGACTGAAAATATCGCAACCGACTTTTTTGCCGTCTCCGGCGTCTTGGTAAATGGAGCCAGAGTTTGATCTTCCGGGCCGTTGAAGACGCGGACCTGATTGCACGCGCCCGCCGCGGCGACGTGGAGGCGTTTAACGCCCTCGTGTCGCGTTGGGAGAAGCGTGTCTTCAACTATCTGCTGCGATTGACGGCGAGCCGCGAAGACGCTCTGGATCTGAGTCAGGATGCTTTTCTGAAGGCTTATCAGAATCTTCGCAAGCTGGACGATCCGGCGCGTTTCGGTCCCTGGTTGTACCGGATCGCGCACAACGAAGCCTACTCCCATTTCCGCCGGCGCAGGCCCGAAACCGCGCTGCCGGAAACTGCGGATTTCGAGCGTGCGGCGGCGGCAGCGGCGGGTCCGGTCTTCTCCCCGGACCTTTCGCTGGCCGTTACCGCCGCGCTCGACCGGCTGACGCCGGAGCAGCGCGAAGCAGTGGTTCTGAAGGTCTATGAGGGCTTCAAGTTCGACGAGATGGCGGAAGTGCTCGATGCTCCGGTGTCGACGGTGAAATCCCGCCTCTACTCGGCGCTGGAAGTGCTCAAGGGCGAACTGGCTCCCGTGAAGACGGCCAGAGGTGCGAGATGAGTACGTGCAGCAGAGTCGACGAAATCCGCGATTACGCGATGGGCGAGGGGCCGGCGGAAGCGCGCGGGGCGATCGAAAATCACGCGGCATCCTGCGAGGAGTGCGCCGGGGAACTGCAGAGGATGCGGCTCGTCACGGCGGCACTGCGGTCGATGCCGGAGGAAGAGGTTCCGCAGCGCATCGCGTTCGTCTCCGATAAGATCTTCGAACCGTCGCCCGTGACGCGCTTCTTTCAGGGATTCTGGAATTCAACGGCACGTCTGGGCTTTGCATCGGCCTGCCTGCTGACTGTAGCGATCACAACCTTCGCGTTGCGGCAGCCCGCGGCCGCGCCGGTTGCGCCATCGCCGGCTGCTGCAAATGCAACCGCCACGCAGGCCAGTTACACGCCCGCGCTTTCGCAGCGGGAGATCGCCAGACAAATCGATGAAGCGGTTGCCAAAGCGGTGACGCAGGTGCGGGAGCAGGATGCGCGGCTGACGAAAGCGGCGCTGGAATCCGCCGAGGCGCGGCATCAGAAAGAACATCAGGCACTGATGGTGGCGATGCAGGAGAGCATGACGGTTCTGCAGAAGCGGCTGAGCACTTACACGATGCTGGCGTCGAATTACCAGCCGCGAGAGGCGGCCGGGCAATGAGGGCGATGGGCTGGGCCGGTAAGTCGCTGCTGCTGGTTGCGGCGGCTACGGCGTGCTTCGCATCCGCGGAATCGCGGCTCTCGCGCGCCTCCATTGCCGCCATGGAAGATGCCATCAATGCGAAGTTCCGGGTGAATTCGCCCGATCCGTACGACCTGCTCGGCACCGCGCGGGGGACTTATCTGGAAGGCTACGGAGTGGTCTTTACGGTTGAATTGCAGCTGGTGAATGTTTCGCCGCCCTCGCCGTTCAATCCAAAAATTTCCGATGCCGAAGTGGCGCAGATCCGCGACCGCAAGCTGAGGAAGCTGCCGCAGCTGAAGGAAGCAATGCGCAGTCTGATGGCGACGGCGGGCAGCTCGCTGGCGAATCTGCCACCGGAAGAGAAGATCTCCATGGAAGCTATTTTGTGGAGCTACAGCTGGGAAAGCACTCGGGGCATGCCGCACCGCGTCTTCCTGTCGGTGCAGAAGCAGAAGCTGCTGGAGGCGCTGGCGGCGCATACCGATCCGGCGCTGGTTATCGAAGAGCAGGAGCGCTAGGCGCCGGATGACTGCTTCCGCACCCGCCACTGCCGCGCCGCTCGGCCAGATTCTGATCGAGCGCGGACTGATCGCCGCCGAAGATCTGGAACGCGCGCTCGAACTGCAGCGCGAACGCCGCGGCGACAAGCTCGGCCGCATTCTGCTCGACATGGGCTTTCTGGCCCAGCGCGACCTGCTCGCGGCGCTTTCGGCGCAGCTCGGGCTGGCGGTGGCGCAACTGGGCGAGCCGCCGGCCGCGCCCGAACTCGAAGGGCTGTCGGCGCGCTTCCTGCGGCAGGCCTGTATCTTTCCCGTGGCGGTGGACGAAGGCACGCTCACGCTGGCGATGGCCGATCCGCTGGACTTCGAAACCATCAATGCGGTGCAGGGCTTTTCGCGGCTGGAAGTGACGCCGCAGATCGCCGCCGAGCAGGACATCCTCGAAGCGGTCAGCCGCTATTACAGCGACGAGGAACGCCAGACCAGCGCGGTGGGTTCGACCACCGGCGACGAAGACGATCTCGAGCAGCTTCGCGATATGGCGAGCGAGGCGCCTGTGATCCGGCTCGTGAATTCGATGATTGCGCAGGCGATTGAACAGCGCGCCAGTGACATCCACATTGAGCCGTTCGATAAAGAATTCCGCATACGCTTCCGCATCGATGGCGTGCTGTTCAATCAGGACACGCCGCCGCGCGAGCTGAAGGCCGCTATCACGTCTAGGCTGAAGCTGATGGCGAAGCTGAACATTGCCGAGCGCCGGCTGCCGCAGGACGGACGTATCAAGATCCGCATCCTGGGCCGCGAGGTCGATCTGCGCGTTTCGACGCTGCCCACGCTGTTCGGCGAAAGCGTCGTCATGCGTTTGCTGGACCGTTCGGCGGGCGATTTTTACGATCTGCGGCGGCTCGGCTTCGACGAGCACATGCTGTCGCGGATGGAGCATTACACGTCGATGCCGCACGGCATCTTTCTGGTGACGGGACCAACGGGCAGCGGCAAATCGACGACGCTCTATTCGGCGCTGAAGCGCATTAATCTGCCGGACAAGAAGATCATCACGATTGAAGATCCGGTGGAGTATCAGATGGACGGGATCAATCAGATCCATGTGAATCCGCAGATCGGGCTGACATTCGCATCGGGGCTGCGGCATATTGTGCGGCAGGATCCGGATGTGATCATGGTCGGCGAAATTCGTGACCGTGAGACGGCTGACGTGGCGATCCGCGCCGCGCTGACCGGGCATTTCGTCTTCTCCACGCTGCACACGAACGATGCGCCGAGCGCGGTGACGCGGCTGTGCGACATGGGCGTGGAAAATTATCTGATCACGTCCTCGGTGGTGGCGATTCTCGCGCAGCGCCTGGTGCGGCTGATCTGTCCGAACTGCAAGGCGCCGGCGGAGCGCGTGATGACGCCCACGGGCGAATCCATCGAAACGTTCCGCGGCAGGGGCTGCGAGGCGTGCAACGGTTCGGGGTATCGCGGGCGCGCCGGCATCTTCGAGTTGATGGAGATGAACGACGAACTGCGGACGCTTGTGATGGCGAATGCGGATGCTTCACGGCTGACCGAAGCGGCGCGCCGGACCGGCATGCGCAATCTGCGCGAAGACGGCTGGATGAAGGTCGCGACGGGCGTGACCACGGCGGACGAAGTGACGCGGGTGACGCAGGAATTCTAAATGGCGACCGCGACGTTCCACTATCGCGCCGTGGCCGCGGATGGCAAGCTGCGGAGCGGCGTCATCACGGCGGAAAACACGAAGCACGTGGCGCGCGAACTGATTCGTCAGGGGCTGACGCCGCTGTACGTCGGGGCGGAGGAGCAGAAGAGCGGCGGGCTGAAGCTGCCTTCGTTCAGCTCCGGGCGCGGCGACGTTCTTTTTTTTACGCAGGAGCTTTCCACCCTGCTGAACTCGGGCGTGCCGCTTGACCGCGCGCTCAACATCACGAGCGAGCTGACGGTGCGGCCGCAGTTTCGCGGCATCGTGCTGGATATCCTGCGGTCCATCAAAGGCGGCAAGTCGCTGGCGGATTCGCTGGCGGCGCATCCGTCGCTGTTCTCCGATCTGTTTGTGAATATGGTGCGGGCCGGGGAGGCGTCCGGAAGTCTGGGGCAGATTTTCGAGCGGCTGGCGATATTCGAACGGTCGCGCGATGAGCTGCGCAGCTACATCATTTCGTCGATGATTTATCCGGTGCTGCTGGCGTGCGTCGGGGTGGGCGCAATCACGGTAATTCTGGAGTTCGTGGTGCCGCGCTTCGCCAGCATTTTCGACGACGGGCGCATGAAGATTCCGCTGCCGACGCTGATCATGCTGGAAGTCAGCAAAGTCGTGCAGGACTGGTGGTGGGTGGTTGCGCTGGTGGTGACAGGCTCGATTGCCGCGTTCCGCCTTTATGTGAGCCGCCCCGCGGGAAGGCTGTGGTGGGATGAGCGCCGGCTGCGGTTGCCGCTGCTGGGCGATGCGCTGCGTAAGGCGGAGACTTCACGGTTCGCGCGCGCGATGTCGACGCTGGTGGGAAATAATGTGCCGCTGGTGCAGTCGCTGACGATTTCCGCGGGGATTCTCAACAACCGCCGGATGGCGAATTCGCTGCGCGACGTTGCGCAGGGAGTGAAGCGCGGCGAAGGCATTGCGCAGCCGCTGGCGCGCACGAAGATGTTTCCGCCGCTGGCGTCGCATCTGCTTACGGTGGGCGAAGAGACCGGCAAGCTGGATCAGATGTTTGCCCGCATGGCGGACATCTACGAGGAAGAAACGCGCGCCGGGATCAAGCGCTTCACTTCGATTTTCGAACCCGTGGTGATTCTGATCATGGGTATTGTGGTTGGCGCGCTGATTCTGAGCATGCTGATCGCGATCACGAGTATCAACGATATTGCAATCTAGTACAGAGGAAACAGAAATGAATCGTCGAATCCGTCGCAATGCCCGCAACAGTGCCAGGGCCGGCGTCACGCTCATCGAAATGCTTGTGGTGGTGGTGATCATCGCCGTGTTCGCGGCGGTGGTGGGGCCGCGGCTGCTGAATCAGGGGGACAAGGCGCGGGTGGTGGCAGCGAAGCAGCAGATCGAAAATCTGCAGCTCGCGCTTGGCCAGTATCATCTCGACACGGGTGCGTATCCCACGACCGAGCAGGGGCTGCAGGCGCTGCGGACGCAGCCGGGCGGCGTGAATCAGTGGCACGGGCCGTATCTGCAGAAGGATCTGGCGAGCGACCCGTGGGGCCACGCGTACGTGTACAAGTATCCCGGCGAGCACGGCGATGAGCCCGACATCATTTCGTACGGCGCCGACGGGCAGCCCGGCGGCACGGATCTGAACGCCGACGTCGTCAGCTGGAAGTAACCGCGCAGTGAAACGGAAGGGGCAGCGCGGGGTAACGCTCATCGAGATGATGATCGTTGCGACCATCATCGCGGTGATTGCGGGCGTTGCGGCGCCGGCGCTGACCAGCGGCCTCGATTCGATCCGGCTCAGCACGGCGGCCAGCAATGCGTCGAGCTTCCTCACTTCGGCGATGAACCGCGTGGAACGACGTGAAGAAGCGGCGGCCATCGTGGTAACGCCGGCGGAGAATTCACTGGCGGTTTACACGGCGAAGTCCGGCGACAAGGCGGCGAGCCGGCTGGAGTTGCCGCAGGGGATCCACATTGACGGGCTTCCGGATGAGCCGGCTCGCCGATACCTGTTGTTCCCTGGCGGCACGATGCCGGCGATTGCGCTGGTGCTGCGGAACGACAAGGGCGCGCGGCGGTGGATTCGCGTGGATCCGATCACGGCGATTCCGGAGGTTCTCCGCGAGGAGCCGCAGGCGGCGGCGACGCAATGAGAACGCGCGGGATGAGACAGCGTTCCGGAAGACAGCGGGCTGGCTTCACGCTGCTCGAAGTGCTGGTGGCGACAGTGATCATGGGGATCGCGGTGGCGGGTCTGATTGCGGGGCTGTCGCAGTCCGTGAAGAACGCCGCGCGGCTGGCCGATTACGACCGCACGGCGATGCTGGCGCGCACGAAGATGAACGATCTGCTGCTGGAAGCGGGACTGCCGTTCGAAGGACAGATTTCCGGCGAGTTTCCGGCTGCCGAAACGGGCGGGATGAAGAGCGGATGGAGGGCGGAACTGCGGCCATTCGATTTGCCGCCTCGCGCGGGGGCGGGCACGCCGATTCTGCAGCGCATCGGGCTCGAAGTGTGGTGGCAGCCGGCCAGCGGCACGCGGCGCACGATCACGCTGGAGGGCTACCGGCAGGCACGCATTCCGGAGGCGGGCCTGCAATGAGCGGACGCCGTGGTTGTGTGAGAGGCGCCCGCGCGGGCGTGACGCTGATCGAAATCCTTGTTGCGATTACGCTGCTGAGTCTGCTTGCGACGGGCGTGCTGATCGCCATGCGCCTCGGGTTCGGCACGATGGACAAGACGAATACTTATCTTTCGCAGAACCGCCGGGTGGTGAATGCGCGGCGCATTGTGGAGAGCGAGATTGGCGGATTTGTGCTGACTTTCGCCACCTTCTATCCGCAGCCCCTTTTCCCGACGAACGTGGTTTTCTTTCAGGCGGAGCCGCAGAGTATGCGCTTTGTTACGACGTACTCGCTTAACGAGGGACTGCGCGGCAGACCGCAGATCGCGGAGTTGCAGGTCATTGCCGGGGAGAGAGGCGAGGGTGCGCGACTGATCCTCAACGAGACGCCTTACACGGGGCCGCTGCAGGCCGGGTTGCGCGTGGCCGGCGTCGAACCCGATCCGACGGGGCGGGCGATTACGAATTTCCAGCCGATCCGCGCAGGCGCCGGTTCGTTCGTTCTTGCCGATCGACTGGCTTATTGCCGGTTCTCCTATCTGGAAGTTCAGCCGCGGGCGCCGTTCCAGCTGTGGCAGCAGGCCTGGGTGCTGAAGGAACGGCTGCCGCTCGGGGTGCGGATCGAAATGGCGCCGCTCGACAGCGCACGGAATGCGGCCGGTGCGCAGCTGCATGTGACCTCAGTGACGGTGCCGCTGCGAGTGGACCGGATTCCGGCGCCAGGAATTATTTATGCGGATTAGCAGGCGGCGTGAGCGCGGATCGGCGCTCCTCACGGTGCTGTGGCTCAGCGCGGCGCTGGCGGCGATCGGCATGTCGGTGGCGAGCACGGTTCGCTCGGAAACCGAGCGCACGGAGACGAACGTCGACGACACGAAAGCGTACTTTCTGGCGAGAGGCGGCATCGAGAGGGCGGCGATGCACGTGTTCTGGAGCCGTATGTATTCGTCGGAAACGGGGGAGCCGCTCTACTACGGGCCGGGCATGCCCACGATGGATCTGGCGTTTCCGGGCGGAGAGGTGCGGGTGGAGATCATTCCGGAAAATTCCAGGCTGAGCCTGAATGGCTCGTTGCCGGTGACGCTGCTGAGGCTGCTGGAAGCGCTGGGCGTGGCTCCGGATCGTGCAACGCAAATTACGGCGGCTATTGTTGACTGGCGATCGCCGGCCGACCCGATGCACCCGAGCCCCTTCGATGCGTTTTATTCGGCGCAGCGGCCGACTTTTTTGGCCCGCCATGCGTCTTTTCAGGAGAACGAGGAATTGCTGCTGGTGCAGGGGATGACGCCCGACATTTATTACGGAACATCGCTCGCGGGAGAACACGCGGGCCTGCGCGACTGCGTGTCCGTTTACGGCAGCTTCGGCGGGGTGGAGATCAACACGGCGCAATCGGCGACGATGATTGCGGCGGGGCTTACTCCCGACGACGCGGCCGCTATTGTGCGGCTGCGCCGGGAACATCCGATTGCCAATGCAACTGAATTTGCCCGAATTGGCGAATCGCTTGGCCCTTCGGCAAGAGCGCTGGTGTTGGGCGGAAGAACGATGTACACGCTGCGCGCCACGGCCCGGTTGCGAGGGGCGGATGGCAAGCTGTCCGATATGCGGCGCACGGCGGCCGCGCTGGTGAAAGTGACGTGGCCCGGGCCGGCGGATCCGAATACCGGCAGGTCGCCGATTCCAGGCGTTGAATTTCTCCGGTGGTACGACCGCCAATGAGCACCGCCACATTACAGGCCCCGATCGGGGCATTCGTGCGGCCGCCACGGCGGCGTGCGGCGATCTTCGGCGCGGGATTCGGCATCGCGGTGGGGGCGGGCTCGCTGGAAGCCGTCGTGGTGCGCGCGCGTCCCGGCGGAGCGGCGCTGCTGGGATCGCGCACGATTCGCGACTTCCGCATCCGCCCGGCGGCGGAGTGGGGCGCGGAGCTCGCGGCGCTGCTGGCTGAGGCGGGCGAAACGGGACTGGCGGCCACGGTGGTGCTGCCGCGCGAGGAAGTAATCGTGCGCGTGCTGGAACTGCCGGGGGTTGCGGATAAAGACCTGCAGGCGGCAGTTGAACTACAGGTGGAGACGCTGCATCCGTGGGGCGATGAGGAAGTGGCGTGGAGTTTCATGCGCGTTCGCGGGGCCGGAGTGCTGGTGGGGTTGGTGCGCAAGACGGCGCTGGACGCCTGCGAAACGCTGTTCGCCGAAGCCGGCATTCAGCTGGCTGCGGTGACGTTTTCTCCATCGGTGGTCTACGCCGCTTTGCGGTTCTGGAATGCGGCGCCGGCGGCCGTGCTGTGCTTTGCGACCAACGACCGGGGCCGCACCGAAATATACGGTGAGAGTGAGGCGCGCGGAATTTTTTCCGCCGAGATGCCGGCGCACGCGGCGCGACCTTTCGCAATTGCGCGGGCTGAGCTGAGACTGGCGGCCGACTTCGCCGAAACGGAACTTGCCGCGGTGCTGCCGGCACTCAGTGATGGCTCGTCCGCGGCTTCACCGCTGGCCTGGGCGGCTGCACTGTGCGGGGCCGCACCGCGCGCGGCGCGCATCGCCAATCTGCTGCCGGCAGAACGCCGGGTGTCGCACAGGAGGGGGCAGTACATCCTTCCCGCGGTGCTGGGCGGGCTGCTGGCACTGGCGGTGATCGGGGTATTTCTTGTTTTTCCGGAACTCGATGCCCGGCGGTACCGTGCTGAGCTGGACGCCGCTGCAAGACGGCTCGAGCCGAGCGTGCTGCGGGCGCAATCGCTGGAGAAGAAGGCGACTGCCGAGCGCGACCGGACGGCGCAGCTGGACGATCTGCGCGGCCGTTCACAGGCCGATCTCGACATCCTGAACGAACTGACACGGCTGCTGGCGCCGCCGGCGTGGAGCAGCAGCGTGGAGATCTATCCGGACTCCGTGGTGATTACCGGCGAAGCGGAGCAGGCTGCACCGCTGCTGCGCTTGCTGGATTCTTCGCCGCTCTTCCAGAATTCCGAATTCGTGCTGCCGGTGGCGCGCGCGACGCAGGGTGAGCAGTTCCGCATCCGGACAATGAGGCGCGGCCGCGCGGGGAGGACGACGCCGTGAAGCTAACCGAACGCGATCGCCGCGCACTGGTAATTCTGGCAGCCGCACTGGTGGTGGCCGTTCTCCTGCGCTTCACCGTATTCGCCGATCCTTCGGCGGTTGTGGCTCCCGCCGCGGACAGCACGGCACTCGCGCAGCAGCGATTGTTGAGGCTGCGCCAGATCAGCGCGACGCTGCCGGTACGTGAAGCGGCGGAGAAGCAGGCGGCCGCCGCACTCGCCGACCGGGAACGCGGCATGCTGCAGGCCGATACCGCGGCACAGGCTCAGGCGGCGCTGCTGCAACTGGCGCGCAGCGTGGGCAAGGACAATCAGATCGACGTGCGAAGCGGAGAGCTGGGTACGCCGCGCGCGTTCGGAGAATACGGTCTGGTTTACGCGACTATCACATTCGATTGCCGGGTTGAGCAACTGGTCAATTTTCTGGCCGATCTTTCGCGCCAGCCGCAACTGGTGGCGCCCTCGGAAGAGCGCTTTACGGTGCTCAATCCCAAAGAGAAGACGATGTCCGTGCGGATTGTGCTGGCGGGTCTGGTGGAGAAGAAGCTGGTGCCGGAGAAGAAAGGCCTCGCATTTTGAAGACGAAACTGGTGGCGCTGAATCTTCTGCTGCTGGCCGGAATATCGGCGGTGGCGTGGCAGGCAAAGCTGCGTATGGACGAAGCGCAGGCGAAGCGCCGCGCCAATCTGAATGTGAAGGCGGCCGCGGCGCCCGCGGCATCTGTCGCGGCGGCAGCGACGCCGAAGCCCGATGCCGCGGCGCCGGCGAAGTATGCGGACGTGGCGCAGAAGAATCTGTTTTCGCGGGACCGCAATCCGAATATCGTCATCGAACCGCCGGCGGAGAAGCCGAAGCCGATGCCGGCGCTGCCGGTGCTTTACGGGGTGATGGGGCTGCCGAGCGGCATGCGGGCGCTGATGAGCGAGAAGCCGAATTCGGGCACGCGGCCGGTGAAGGCCGGCGAGAAGGTGGGCGAATTCAAAGTCGTCTCGCTCGACGCGCAGAATGTGGTGTTCGAGTGGGAAGGGCAGACGGTGGCGCGCAGGGTGGATGAGCTGATCGACCGTTCGGCGCGGGATGCGTCGGCAGCGCCGCAGTCGAACGGGCCGGCGGCCGTTGTTGTGAACAGCGCGGCTTCGGCAACGTCATCGCAGCAGAATCAGCAGAACCAACAGGGCGGCACGCAGCAGACGTCCCAGAATATGTCGGGTCCGAAGGGGCCCGGCGTCGAGATGGGTGCGCCGGGGAGATCGGAGCGGGCCTGCGCGCCGGGCGACAGTTCGCCGGACGGGGCGGTTTCAGGCGGCTACCGGAAACAGACGCTGGTGACGCCATTCGGGTCCAGATGCAGCTGGGTTCCGGCACAGTAACGGGATTTGATACACGGAGACAACGATTATGAAAACGCTTCTGACCTTTTTCGCCGCCGCCACGCTGACGATGGCCGCGACTGCTGATACGGCTGCGACGGCTCCGGCCAAAACCAGCGCCGCGACGGCCACGACCAAAGCTGCGGCGAAACCCGCGTATCAGCCGCTCACCGTGCCGAAAGAGGCCGTGGCGAACGGCAATGGCGGCTTCGATTACACCGATGCGGCGGGCAAAAAATGGGTCTACACGAATACGCCGTTCGGGGTCACGCGCGCCGCGGCGACCGATTCCGGCGTGGCGGGCGGCGGACTCAGCGCCAGGGCGACCGACCTTGGCGATACGGTCCGCTTCGAACAGAGCACGCCGTTTGGCTCCAGGTCCTGGACCAGGAAGAAGGCCGAACTGACCGATGACGAGCGGCGAATTGTGGAGAGCCAGGCGGCGCCGAACGCGACACCGCCGAGTGCGGCATCGCCCAATGCGGCTCCGCAGACCCAGGCTGCCGGACAAAACTAAAATGAACAGACTGAAATTCGCTTCCGCCTGGCTGGTGCTGATTTCGACAGCGATGTTCGGGCAGCAGGCGCCGACAGCGCCCGCTCCGGCCGCGGCTCCCGCGCCGGCGCCAGTCCCGGCGCAGACGCAGCCGGCTCAGCCGCCGCCTACGGTCCCGGGCGGGCTGAATCTGAACAATGCTTCGCTGCTCGAGGTCATCAATCTTCTCGCGCAGGACCTTCACATCAACTACATCCTCGACGCTTCGGTAAAGGGCGGGACGGTCACGATCAATACTTACGGCGCGGTGCGGGATGTGGATTTGAGGCCGCTGCTCGAGACGATTCTGCGGATGAACGGGCTGGCGATGGTGCAGGTGGGCAACATGTACCGCATTATTCCGGCCGCGAATATCGGACGGCAGCCGGTGAGCCCGATTTCGGAAGCCGATGGAGCGAAGTTGCCGGACGACGAGCGTGTGGTGCTCAATCTGGTGTTCCTGCGCTATATGACGTCGGCTGAAATGTCGAAGGTGCTGACGCCGTTTCTGGGTGACGGCGCGCAGATGACAAGCTACGATCCGGCCAATCTTCTGATCCTGCTGGATAACAGCCGCAACATGCGCCGCACGCTCGACCTGATCGCGATGTTCGACAGCGAAGGCTTTGCCGGCCAGCGGGTGCGCGCTTATACGGTGAAGAACGGGCGGCCCACCGATATGGCCAAAGAGCTCGACGAGGTTTTTAAGGCGTACTCGTTTGGCAATGAAAAGGGCGGCGCGGTGCGCTTTATTGCGCTGGACCGGATCAATACGATTCTTTCCGTGGCGCCCAATCCGGGAGCGTTCGCTGAAGTGGACAAATGGATTGAGAAGCTGGACGCGCCGGCAAAGATCGTGGCGGGTTCAGTGGATAACTACGTTTATAAGCTCAAATACGCACGAGCGGAGAACGTGGGGATCGTGGTGATGCAGTTGTACGGGATGCCGGTTTCGGCCGCCATGAATTATGGAGCGGGCGGTTACGGCGGCTACGGCGGCATGGGTGGCGCAGGCGGCGTGGGCGGCTACGGAGCCGGCGGCTATGGGGTAGGTGGCTATGGCGCCGGGGGCTACGGAGGTGGAAATTACAGCGGCGGCGCTTACGGCAACGGCGGTTATGGCGCGAATGCTTATGGCGGCGGCTACGGCGCGAATGCTTACGGTGGCGCAGGTTATTCGACGATGAACACCGCGCCCGCGGCGACGGGCGGCGGAGTCGCAACGACGGCGACTGCGACCACCGCAGGCGTGGCGGGAACGGCGACTCGCGACCAGACCGGGACTTACCTGGTGGCCGGCTCCGGCTACGGATATTCGGGGCCGCGCATCATTCCCAACCAGTTCGACAACACTCTGCTCGTGCAGGGCTCCCCGCAGCAGTGGGAGCAGATCAAGCATCTGCTCGACCAGCTCGATATTCCGCCGCGACAGGTTCTGATCGACGCCAAGATTTACGAAGTTGACCTCACCGGGGAGTTTTCGCTCGGCGTGGAATCGTACCTGCAGGCCAAGACCACGGCGGGTTCGAGACAGCTTACGGGATCCTCCAACGCCGGGAACAGCGCCCAGCTTGCGCTTTCGGCCGGGACGCTGGTGGGACAAAGCCGTCAGCTGCTGGCGCTGCTTTCCGCGAACGAATCGAGGACGAGAGCCAAGGTTTTGTCGGCGCCGAGCGTGGTGGCAACAGACAGCATCCCGGCATCGATTACGGTGGGGGATTCGGTTCCGACGCTGACGTCGCAGGCTGTGGCCGGCGGGATTCAGCAGGCGGGCAGTTCTTTGTTCACGAATACGATTTCGAATACGAGCACGGGCATTGGCCTGAACATTCTGGCGCGGGTGAATCCCAGTGGCGTGGTGACGATGGTGATTAACCAGAACGTGACGGCGCCGGTTCCCACGACGACCAGCAACATCGATTCGCCTTCATTTTCCCAGCGGAACGTGAGCACGCAGGTGACGGTGGAAGACGGCGATACGGTGGCGATCGGGGGCATCATCACGGAATCGACGACGGAAGCTTCGACGGGAATTCCGCTGCTGCACCGGCTGCCGTACATCGGCGCGGCGTTCGGTTCGAAGAATAATACGACCCAGCGCACCGAGCTGATTATCTTCCTGACGCCGCGGGTGATTTACGACACGACCCAGATGGCGGACGCAACGGAAGAGCTGAAGGAAAAAGTGAAGGGGCTGCGAAAGGTGATCGGCCAGAACCAGTAAGGCTAGCGGAGCCGGCCGCCGCCGAGTATTACGACGGCGACAACCAGCACGACGCCGATGATGAGGGCGGCCACGTATAAGACCAGGCCCCGCATGCGCTGCCGGAACATGTATTGTTCCTTGCTCATGTGCCGACGCTTTCGTTTCCGCAAGTTCCTAAAGTAGCCGGATATTTCGTGTAAATCAAGACGAATTTACCGGCGAGCGGGCAAAACCACATCGCCATTCCGGTCTTTTCCATATAGACTGAGAATGTCCGTGCCACCCAGTGGACCGGAGGCGGCCGCACGCACAGAGTGGACGCTGATCCGGAATGCCCGGCAGTTGCTCACACTGCAGGGGCCAAGCGGCGTCCGGCGAGGCGCCGCCCTGTGCGATCCTGGTTTAATTTCCAACGGCTCGATTCTGGTTCGCAACGGGATCGTGCATGAGGTCGGGCCGGCGCGGCGCGTGGAGAATCTGCAGGGTGCGCGGCGCGCGCGGGAGGTCGATGCCGGCGGATGGATTGTGATGCCGGCGTTTGTCGATGCGGCGACATCGCTGATCTTCCCGCCCGGGCGGCAGGGGGAAGACCGGCCGCGAGAGGCGGTTCGCACGGAATCCGCCGCGATTCGCATCATGTCGAAGCGGGCAGCGCTGGGCCACGCACAGACGACAGCTTCAGCAATGGGCAACCGCGGGTGTCTCACCGCCGGCGCACGGACGCCCTGTATCGATTCGTCCCGGGCGGCGCTGCGGACGATTGCAAAGGTGCTGCGGGTGCATCAGGCGTTGCAGGGAAGGCCGCTGCGTATCCGCTCGGTTGTTACGCCGGGCCTTGCCGTGGACGTGGCTTCGGACCATGCGCCGGACGTGGAAGCGCGAGGCGCGCCCGCGGAAGACGTGCTGATCGACAAATGGCTGCCTTTCGTGCGGACACACAAGCTGGCGACAATACTTGAGCTGGATCTCAACGTTTTCGACGTTACGGCGGCGGCACGAATTGCGCGCGCGGCCGCCGGGTTGGGGTTTGCGATTCGTTTTCGGTGCGCCGCAGCGCCGGCCAACGCGGTAACGGCGCTCGCAATGCAATCGGCGGCCATCTCGCTGCTGGCTCCATGCGAGGCCGGCGGAGACAGGCCTGCGGAAGACCATGCGCTGGCAATGGCGGGGTGCGTGCGAATGTATCCGGCGCGGGAGGCGTTCAACGATGCCGCTGCCGGTCCGATCCGCACGGCTGTCTCGGGTGGCGCTGCTATAGCCTTCACATCCGATTCGCAACCCGGAGACTCGCCTCCCGGGGGCCTGCTGACGGTTGCGGTCGGCGCGGTGCAGCAGCTCGGGCTGCGCATCGAGGAAGCGCTCACAGCCATCACATGGAACCCCGCGGCGGCTTTGCGGCTGACGGGCGCGGCCGGATCGATCGAGGCTGGAAAGCCGGCCGACTTGGTGGCGGTGGCCCTCGATGATTACCGCGATCTTGCGATGGCGGCCGGTGCTCCCGAGATCAGTCTGGTGATGAGGGCGGGAAGGGTCGTTTAGAGTTACCGTGCGGCCGGGCCGATGAACGAGCCGTTAAAGCGGCAACGTGCTTCCGGGGCCGGCGTCCATCGCGATGAGAGGTGGTTCACTTGAGCCGTAAAATGCACACGGCCGCGCTGGCGGCGGTGGCCGTCTCGACGCCGGCGGGCCGCGCACTCGCTCAGCAGTATCCTTCGTATTCGAACGATTCGTACCGCGCGGGCAATTTTGTCTCCGGCGGCGGGATTAACAGACAGCGATCCGACCGCGCGCTGTTCGATCATGTCCGGATGGATCTGGATCGCGCGGCCACGTATCCTGTGTCGGGGTCGGACCGCAAGCGCTTTGACGAGGCGAGGCGCCGGGCGAGGACGTGCGGCAACTACGTGAGTACCGTGAATTACGGACGCACAGCGAGCGCTATCGGGACGGCGCTTTTACGTGCCGACGCTGACCGCCGCCGAGCCGGGCGAGATCCGGAACGAGCATGCAATTTGGTCGTATCATGAAGAGGACCCGTTTAGAACCAGAGTCGTTCGGAACGGGCAAATGAGAGGCAAAATGCGCAACAGGATTTTCCGGCTGGCGACGAGTGTGTTTGCGGTTTCGATGGGCCTGATGGCGGCGGATGCGTTCCCGGATCCACCGAAAATGGCGGCAGTGGCGTCGAAAGGAGCAACGCAGACGGCGGTACTGGCCGGTGGCTGCTTCTGGGGCATGGAAGGTATTTTCGAACACGTCAAGGGCGTGGTGGATACCAAGGTTGGCTACTCCGGCGGTGAGGCGAGTACGGCGCATTACGAACAAGTGGGCGACGGGGGCACCGGGCACGCGGAATCGATCAAGATAGTTTTCGATCCGTCGAAGGTCACTTACGGCGACCTGCTGAAAATATTTTTCGGCGCCGCGCACGATCCGACGACGCTGAACCGGCAGCACAATGACGTCGGCACGCAGTACCGGTCTGTCATTTTTTATGCCGATGAACAGCAGAAGCGCCTGGCGGAAGCCTACATTAAAGATCTGGATGCGGCGCACGTGTTTAAGAGCAAGATTGTGACGCAGGTGGTTCCGCTGAAGGCCTTCTTCAACGCGGAAGATTATCACCAGCACTATCTGGACCAGAATCCGACGCAGCCCTATATCGCGCACGTGGATATTCCGCTGCTGAATGCCTATAAAGCGAAGTTTCCGGAGTATTACAAGTAATTCGCCGGCGGATCGATTCACAGGAGACCAATGAGCGCAACAAACGGATTTGGCAGAGCAGCCGGGCGAAGGAAGTTCCTCGGGAGGCTGGCGGGAGCGATCGGATTGGCGGCGGGCGCGGTGAAACTGCGTGCGGCGGAGGGTGCCGGGAAAGTCTCCATTGCAACGTTCGATGCCACCGGGAAGCGCACGGGCACGACTGAGATGGCGAAGGTTGTGAAGACCGATGACGACTGGAAGAAGCAACTGACTCCGGAACAGTTCAACGTGACGCGCAAGGAAGGCACGGAGCGCGCCGGGACGGGCAAATACGCGTACAATCACGCCGACGGCCTTTATGCGTGCATCTGCTGCGGCACGATGCTGTTCGATTCGGCGACGAAATTCGAATCGGGCACGGGATGGCCGAGCTTCTATCAGCCCATCGCGAAGGAAAACGTAGCGGAGGATACCGACCGCGCGTACGGCATGGTGCGGACGAAGTGCAGTTGCCGGCGGTGCGATGCACACCTCGGGCATGTTTTCGACGACGGCCCGAAGCCGACGGGTCTGCGCTATTGCATGAATTCAGCGTCGCTGAATTTCTCGCCGCGCGGCAAGGCGTAAATCGGACGGCTGGCTGCAGCGGGGTGATGTCGTCGGGCGGTAGCTGCGCCGTAGACTCGCTGACAGAGCAGCAGTGGCTGAGCGCCACTGCGCGGGTCCTTCGTAGGGAAACCCTTATTGGCCTGCAGGCTCACCCACAAACCCGTGTATGCGAGGTACACGAGCGCGCAGCTCGTGGAAAATACCGCGAATGCCCGCAGAATCGCCTCCCGGAAGCGCCGGTACCGCTTCCTCCGAAGAGAAGCCGATCTCGATCCCAGCTGAGTGCGTTTGCCGGAGAACTTCCGCAATGCGCCTGGCACGGGCACTAACCGTTCCTGTCGCGGCAAAGCCACAGCAACGCAGTGCCAAACATTTTGGCTGAGCGGCGCGACAACTTCACGGCTCAGCGAACATACACCGCACAGCGCACAGCTCCGCGGAGATCACAGCATCCAATATTTCTTGGAACTTCATCAGAATTTTCTATTGGCCCCCCAGCTTCGTCAGATGTTACAGTTCAATTCATACGTTAGCGCCATTCTGATCTGGAACAGTCCACTCGCCACCCCCTATTCGCTGGCGGCGCGGGCAAGTATACCCGCACTTTGCGCCTGCACTCTTATTCGGCGCCAGGCATTTCATAACTGCCAAACCGGCAGTTAGACCCCGTCGTCCGTTCTTATTTCGCAACAGAAAGTCCACACCACAACAGGTGCCATGCGCACCAGAGGAGAGCCGTCCCATATGACCAGACTACGTGCCCGTTTCGAGCGGGCTTCTATTTCCCCATGCCGTGTTTCCGCGCTGCTGCTCGCGTCAGGCCTTCTCGCCATGGCGCCCGCATCATGGGCGCAGGTTGATTTGGGTCCCGTCACCGTTGGCGCCGGACTGCAGACCAGTTTCACTCACGCGCAGCCTAATGGTGGCACTTCCACTGATTCCTTTGCCGCCGATCACGTCCGGCTTTACGTCAGCGGGCCGGTGATTGACGGGATTAAGTTCATGCTGAATACCGACTATGACAGCACGACGAACAAGATCGGTGTGATGGACGCAGCGGCGCAATTTAGTATCGCCCCGCAAGTCAACATCTGGGCCGGGCGCTTCCTGCCTCCCAGTGACCGCGCGAATATGTACGGCCCCTTCTATTCGCACGAATGGAAAGTTTATACCGACGGAATTCAGGATGGCTATCCGTTCATTTTTCAGGGTCGCGATAACGGCGTGCTCTACTGGGGCGACTTCATGAAAAAAGTGAAGGTCTCGGCCGGTGTGTTCGATGGCAAATCCGCAACCGGAAATGCAAAAATTCTCGGCGCCGCCCGCGTGCAGATCGACTTCTGGGACCCGGAAGATGGCTACTACCTGAACGGAACCTACTACGGTGACAAGAACCTCCTCTCCATTGGTGGCGCAACGCAGGTACAGGACGGTCATACGGCGACCACGCTCGACTTCCTGATGGAAAAGAAACTGCCGAACAAAGGCGTGATCTCCATCGAAAGCGAATTTTCTGACTACAACCGGCTGGGTGGATACTCCTCCGCTTACGCCAAAAGCATTGGCGTTTACGGCCTCGGTAGCTACCTTTTCCCGATGGAAGTAAAAATGGGCAAGTATTCCGGAAAGTTCGAAATCCTCGGCAAGTATGCCAAGGCCGAGTACACGCACGGACACACGCCGAGCTACGACCAGAAGACCACGGAAATCAATTTCAACTACGTCATGAAGCAATTCAAGGCGCGCCTCATGTCGTTCTATCTCGATCAGAGATACAACAGACTGGTGACGAATACGTGGCAGGTTGGTCTCGGCCTTCAGATTCAGATGTAAAGCGGAATATCCTACGCCCACAACGACTAAGAGTTAAGGAGACATATTCATGAAGCGCAGAAATTTTGTAACGACAGCCTCGCTGTTGACTGCCGGGCTGGCCTTCTCCGGGATAGCCGCGGCGCAGGACGTCATCAAAGTCGGTGTCCTGCATTCGCTCTCGGGCACGATGGCGATCAGCGAAACGACGCTGAAAGACACGATCCTGATGATGATCGACGAGCAGAACAAGAAGGGGGGAGTACTCGGCAAGAAACTGGTGCCCGTTGTTGTCGATCCCGCCTCGAACTGGCCTCTGTTTGCCGAAAAAGCGGCCCAGTTGCTGGAAAAAGATAAAGTGTCCGTCGTGTTCGGATGCTGGACGTCTGTGTCCAGAAAGTCCGTGCTTCCGGTCTTCGAAAAAGACAACGGTCTGCTGTTTTACCCAGTTCAGTACGAGGGCGAAGAATCGTCGAAGAATGTTATCTACACGGGTGCTGCGCCCAACCAGCAGGCTATTCCGGCCGTCGACTACCTGATGAAGGAAGTCGGCGTGAAGCGCTGGGTCCTGGAAGGCACGGACTATGTTTACCCGCGCACCACGAATAAGATCCTGGAAGCTTATCTGCTGGCGAAGGGCGTGAAGTCGGAAGATATCTCGATCAATTACACCCCGTTTGGCTTCTCTGACTGGCAGACCCGGGTGGCCGCGATTAAGAAGTTCGGTTCGGCCGGCAAGAAAACCGCGGTGGTCTCCACCATCAACGGCGACGCCAACGTTCCGTTTTACAAAGAGCTTGGCAACCAGAAGATCTCCGCGGAGCAGATCCCCGTGGTGGCGTTCTCGGTCGGTGAAGAAGAACTTTCCGGCCTCGACACCAAGCCGCTTCTTGGTCATCTGGCTGCCTGGAACTACTTCGAAAGCATCAACACGCCGGCCAACAAGGCGTTTATCGATAAATGGCACGCTTTCATCAAGAATCCGAAGCGGACCACTAACGATCCTATGGAAGCCAGTTACATCGGCTTCAACCTGTGGGTGAAGGCGGTGGAAAAAGCCAAATCGACCGATGTGGAAAAAGTGCTCGCGGCTCTGCCCGGTACCGAAACTCCCAACCTGACTGGTGGCGTCGCGAAGGTCCTGCCGAACCATCACATCACCAAGCCGGTACTGATTGGGGAAGTGAAGGCTGACGGTCAGTTCAACGTAGTGTGGAAGTCGACCGGCCTGGTCCCCGGCGATGCATGGTCCGACTATCTGCCGGGCAGCAAAGATATCGATGCGGACTGGGTGACGTTGAAGTGTGGTAACTATAACAAAGTCACCAAGACATGCTCGGGACAAAACTACAAATAATGAAACGGGCCCTTCCGGGCGGGCGGTGGCTAATTCTGCCACTGCTCGCCCTCCGGGCCGTAACTCCGGTTGCGGCCCAGTCGGTAGATAACTCAACCTTCTTAGCTACTCTCGGAGAACTCCGCGAGGCCTCCTACTCCGACAAAGAAGCTATTGTCGAACGCCTGAGTAAGACCGGCCATCCGAGCGTTCGCGCGGTTCTTACAGCCTTCCTCGATGATCGTCTGTACTTTCGGAACAGCGATCAGCAAGTCTTTGTCGTCAAATCGGCCGACGCCGATCCCCTGGCATTAGTGGATCCTCTGTCGCTGAAAGAAACGGGCTCGGCCCCGGCGGACGGTCTCACCAAAATTGGCACAAATAACGGGTTACGCAGTGTCCTGCGCTCAACAGTGGCACGCTTTGCGTTGTCAAGCCCGGAAGTCAGCGTACGTCTGGATGCGGTTCGCGAAATGTCGAAGTCGCTCGACGATGCTACTGCCGCGCTGCTTCGACAGCGCCTGACCGCCGAGACCGATTCCTCCGTAAAGAACGAAATTGCCACGGCACTCGCTCTGTCTGCCCTCGACGGAGCGAATCCTGCGGACCGGCTTGGAGCCGTCCAGACGCTCAGCCATAGTCTTAGTCAGGATGTCAGAAACCGACTGGCGCTTCTGCTGGAAAAAGCTCCCGACGGCAGTTTCGCCGAAAAGGACGAGAATGTCCGCAAAGCTGCCACTGCTGCCGTCGGAACCATTGACGGCTGGCGCAACTTCTACTCCGGAATTGAGACGCTGTTTTTTGGCCTCAGTCTGGGCTCGGTTCTTGTGCTGGTTGCTATCGGCTTAGCCGTCACTTTTGGCGTGATGGGCGTCATCAACATGGCTCATGGCGAACTGATGATGCTGGGCGCCTACACGACGTACGTCGTTCAGTTGGTGATGCCGAATCATATCGGGATGTCGATTCTGGTAGCTATTCCTGCCGCATTCCTTGTTGCTGGGCTGACCGGAGTGGTTATGGAACGCACTATTATTCGGTTGCTGTACGGGCGGCCGCTCGAAACTCTGCTGGCCACGTTCGGCGTGAGTCTCATTCTGCAACAGGCAGTACGTTCCATTTTTTCTGCGAATAACAGGTCCGTAATTACGCCCGAATGGATGAGCGGATCGATGCGACTCAATGATGCTCTGTCCATTACTTATAACCGTCTCTATATCGTTGTTTTCACGCTGATCGTATTCCTGCTGATTTTGCTTGTGATGAAGCGAACCCGCATTGGGCTCGATATTCGGGCGGTATCGCAGAATCGCACCATGGCAAAGGCCATGGGCATCCGAACCGAATGGGTGGATGCGGCAACGTTTGGTCTTGGGTCGGGCATCGCGGGCGTTGCCGGGGTCGCGCTGAGTCAGTTGACGAACGTGGGCCCGAATCTGGGGCAGTCTTACATTATCGATTCGTTCATGGTTGTGGTGTTCGGTGGCGTCGGAAATTTGTGGGGATCGCTGATTGGCGGAATGTCCATGGGCGCCGTAAGTGAATTACTCGAACCGTATGCCGGAGCTGTGCTGGCCAAGATCTTCGTACTGGTCGGTCTGATTCTGTTTATTCAGCGGCGCCCGCGGGGACTGTTCCCGCAAACCGGTCGCGCTGTGGACGACAAGTAATCCTGGAAGTCGACGAAATAACACATGAGCACAGTCAGCGAAGAGCCTGAAGCAGTGAATGGCGACAAACAGGTTCCTGGTTTATGGCGCCGGTCGACCTTAGTCGTCAGGGGCAGCAGCGGCCGGCATGATCGGGGCGGAAAGTGGTTTCTCAGGCTGCTGGCCGCGGGGACGATTGCTGTTCCGATTCTCAACCAGGCCGTGCCGGCATCGTCGGTGTTTCACCTTTCGGCGTTCGGACTCACCCTGATCGGCAAGTACCTGTGTTATGCGATGCTGGCTCTGGCCGTAGACCTCATCTGGGGCTATTGCGGAATTCTGAGCCTCGGTCATGCGGCCTTTTTTTCATTGGGCGGCTATGCGATGGGTATGTATCTCATGCGCGAGATCGGTCCTCGCGGAGTGTACGGCGATCCTGTGCTGCCTGACTTCATGGTGTTCCTCAACTATAAAAAGCTGCCATGGTTCTGGTACGGGTTCAATCACTTTCCGGTGGCACTGCTCATGATGATTCTGGTGCCGGCAATTCTGGCGCTGGTGTTCGGATGGTTCGCGTTTCGCTCGCGTGTAACGGGCGTCTATTTCTCGATCATCACTCAGGCGCTCACTTACGCACTGATGCTGGCATTCTTCCGCAACGACATGGGATTCGGCGGAAACAACGGTTTCACCGATTTTAAAGATATTCTCGGCTTCGATCTGCACTCCGACGGCACGCACGTGGTGCTGCTCATGATCACGGCGATCGCGCTTGGCGGCAGCTATGTTGCCTGCCGGGCTATCGTGGAGTCCCGCGCGGGCAGAGTGGTGCTTGCGATACGGGATGCCGAAAGCAGAACGCGATTTCTCGGATATCCGGTGGAATCTTTCAAGTTATGGCTTTTCGTGTTTTCGGCCATTATGGCGGGCGTCGCTGGTGCGCTGTATGTTCCACAGATTGGCATCATCAATCCGAGCGAGTTTGCGCCGATCAATTCCATCGAAGTCGTCATCTGGGTGGCGGTTGGCGGGCGAGGCACACTTTATGGCGCGATCCTCGGGGCGTTAGCGGTTAATTACGCGAAGACCTATCTTACAGGCGCCTTTCCCGAGGTCTGGCTGTACGCGCTGGGCGCATTGTTTGTTTTGGTAACAGTGTTTCTGCCGCACGGGATTGTGGGCGTTGTTTCGAAACGGGGGAAAGAGAAATGAGCGGCACTCCTGCGGTCAGCGGCGCGGCGCACGGGTCTCACAAGCCGATTCGCAACAAGCGTCTGTATCTGGAAGATCTGACCGTTAGTTTCGACGGTTTCAAGGCACTGAACAACCTGACCCTGTACGTCGATCCCGGCGAAATGCTGTGTATCATCGGCCCCAACGGGGCGGGCAAGACCACGATGATGGACGTAATCACCGGTAAGACGAAGCCCGATTCTGGATCGGCCTGGTTTGGCGATGGAGTCAATCTGTTGGAAATGTCGGAGCCGGAGATCGTCGCCGCGGGCATCGGACGTAAGTTTCAGAAGCCGACTGTATTTGAGCAATTAACCGTCTTTGAAAATCTGGAACTTGCGCTGGCGGGAACGCGGTCGTTTCTCAAGACGATGCGTGCCCGGATCTCACCGAAACAAAATGAGCGGATCTTTGATGTCCTCGAGATCATTGGACTGACGGATCAGCGTGATTCGTACGGCAGAATCCTCGCGCACGGCCAGAAGCAATGGCTCGAAATCGGCATGTTGCTGATGCAAAATCCCGAGTTGCTTCTTGTCGATGAACCAGTGGCCGGCATGACGCCGCATGAAATCGAACGCACGGCGCAACTGTTGACATCGCTGGCCGGGGAGCATTCGATCGTGGTCGTGGAACACGACATGTCGTTTGTGCGATCGATTGCGCGGCGTGTAACAGTACTGCATGAAGGTCAGGTGATTGCAGAAGGCGACATGGATAAGGTGCAGAACGATCCCCGCGTGATCGAGGTCTATCTTGGGGTTTGAGCATGCTGGAAATTAAGGGTCTTAATCATTTTTACGGAGGCAGCCACACGCTGTGGGACGTTGATCTCGTCGTACCTGCGGGCTCACGTATGTGCCTCATGGGCCGCAACGGGATGGGCAAAACCACCCTGCTCAAGTGCATCATGGGTCTCCAGCCGACCCGTTCCGGAGGTGCAATCTTCGATGGCGGCGATCTGCTGACGCACCACGCCGAGCACCGCGCGCGGCTTGGTATCGGTTACGTTCCGCAGGGCCGCGAAATTTTCCCCCAGCTTACCGTGGAGGAAAACCTGCGCATCGGCCTCGGCATACGGAAGAACGGCGTCAAATCGATTCCACCCAGAATCTTCGACCTGTTCCCCGTGCTGAAAAAGATGCTCAACCGCCGCGGTGGCGACTTATCGGGTGGCCAGCAGCAGCAGCTCGCCATCGGCCGCGCGCTCGTGCTCGAGCCAAAGCTGCTCATCCTGGATGAGCCGACCGAGGGCATTCAGCCGAACGTGGTGCACGAAATTGGCGACATCGTGCTGCGTCTCAACAAGGAGGAAGGACTCACCGTCCTGCTTGTCGAGCAGAAGCTGCCGTTCGCGCGCAGAGTTGCGAGCGAGTTCTGCATTCTCGACAAAGGCCGGCGAGTCGCGTCCGGGAATATCGACGCGCTGACCGACGAAGTCGTGCGCGCCCATCTCAGCGTTTAGCGAGCGCCCTCGCTGACGCAATCGCTAGTGCGAATGATCCGCCGCATGGGCGTGATCGTGGTGGTGATGATCGTGGTCGTGATCATCATGGTCATGATCGTGACTGTGCGGGACGATCGGGGGCCGTCCCGATGCGGTCAGCCCGCGCGCGCGCTGCTCTTTCAGCCACGCAATCACCTGGTCGAGGCCTTCGCCGGACTTCAGATTCGTAAAGACGAACGGCCGCTCTCCGCGCTGGCGGCGGGCATCGCGGTCCATCACTTCAAGTGAGGCACCCACATAAGGCGCGAGGTCGATCTTGTTGATCACCAGCAGTCCGCTGCGTTTGATGCCAGGGCCTCCTTTGCGCGGAATTTTGTCGCCGCCGGAGACGTCGATCACGTAAATAAACGCATCCACCAATTCCGGGCTGAAAGCCGCCGCCAGATTATCGCCGCCGCTTTCGACCAAAATCAGCTCCAGTCCGGGATGCGCCGCTTCTAATTCATCGATGGCGTCGAGGTTCATCGACGCGTCTTCCCGAATCGCGGCATGCGGGCACCCGCCGGTCTCCACGCCGATTACGCGGTCGGCAGGAAGCGTTCCTTGCCGCAGCAGAAATTCGGCGTCTTCTTTGGTGTAGATGTCGTTGGTGACCACGCTCAGGTTGATCTCAGGCCACAGGTGTTTGCTCAACTGGTCCACCAGCGCGGTTTTGCCGCACCCCACCGGTCCGGCAATGCCAACGCGATACGCTCTCATCGTCAGTCTTCTCCTCAGAACAGAAAATATCTTTGCGCCAGCGGTAGTGAAGCCGCCGGTTCGCAGGTCAGCAGTTCGCCGTCCGCGCGCACTTCATAAGTTTCCGGATCGACCTGAATCCCTGGCATCGCGGCATTGTGGATCATATCCTTCTTGCCGATCGTGCGGCATCCGGATACGGCAACGGCCCGCTTCCGGAAATGCTGCTGCACGCCGTCCGCCAGCGAGGCCTTCGAAACGAACGTCACCGATGTCGCTGTTGTCGCGCGTCCAAAGGATCCGAACATCGGACGGTAAATCACCGGCTGTGGCGTGGGAATGGACGCATTGGCGTCGCCCATCACGCTCCACGCAATGAAGCCGCCCTTCACGATCATCTCCGGCTTCACGCCGAACATGGAAGGCTTCCAGAGCACCAGATCTGCCAGTTTGCCGGGCTCGATCGATCCAACTTCCTGCGCAATGCCGTGTGCGATCGCCGGATTGATGGTGTACTTGGCGACGTATCGCCGCACCCTCATGTTGTCGTTGCGCGCCGAATCGCCGGCCAGGGCGCCGCGCTGCGTCTTCATCTTGTGCGCCGTCTGCCAGGTTCGCGTGACGACTTCACCGATGCGCCCCATCGCCTGCGAGTCGCTGGAAATCATGCTGAAAACGCCGAGGTCATGCAGAATATCCTCCGCCGCAATTGTCTCCGGACGGATGCGGCTCTCGGCGAAGGCCACATCTTCCGGTACCAGCGGATTCAGGTGATGACAGACCATCAGCATGTCCAGATGTTCGGCGATGGTGTTGACCGTGAACGGCCGCGTCGGATTCGTGGAAGACGGGAGAATATTCGGCAGCGCTGCGATGCGGATAATGTCCGGCGCGTGGCCGCCGCCCGCACCCTCGGTGTGATACGTGTGGATGGTGCGGCCGTCGATGGCAGCGATGGTATCCTCAACGAACCCTGCTTCGTTGATCGTGTCCGTGTGAATCGCAACCTGCACATCGAGGTCATCGGCCACCTGCAAACAGGTGTCGATCGCCGCGGGCGTCGTGCCCCAGTCCTCATGCAGTTTCAGGCCGCACGCTCCGGCCCGCACCTGCTCTTCGAGCGGACCTTTAGTCGATGCGTTTCCCTTGCCGAGGAAACCGAAATTCATTGGCCACGCATCGGCCGCTTCCAGCATGCGCGTCAGATTCCATGCGCCCGGTGAACACGTTGTGGCATTCGTTCCGGTAGCCGGGCCGGTGCCGCCGCCAATCATGGTCGTAATGCCGTTGGAAAGCGCTTCGTAGATTTGCTGCGGCGAGATGAAGTGAATGTGGCTGTCGATGCCGCCCGCCGTGACGATCAGGTTCTCGCCGGCAATCACTTCAGTGGACGCGCCAACCACCAGTTCCGGATCGACGCCCTGCATCGTATCCGGATTTCCCGCCTTGCCGACCTTCACGATTCGTCCGTCGCGAATGCCGATGTCGCCCTTCACGATGCCCCAGTGGTCGATCACCAGCGCGTTCGTGATCACCAGATCGAGCACACCCTCCGCGCGTGTGGCTCGTGCGCTCTGGCCCATGCCGTCGCGGATCACCTTGCCGCCGCCAAAAGTGATCTCGTCGCCATAAACCGTGAAGTCTTTTTCGACTTCCACGATCAGGTCCGTATCGGCAAGCCGCACGCGGTCACCCGTCGTGGGGCCGTAAAGATCGGCGTACGTGCGGCGAGGAATACTGAGGCTCATTGATTCCCCTTTCCCTGATGGCCCAGAACCACGCGATGACCAGCGAACTTTACCAGTTCGACTTCCTTTTCCTCGCCCGGTTCGAAGCGCACCGACGTCCCTGCCGCAATATTCAGCCGCATTCCGCGGGCTGCCGCGCGGTCGAATGAAAGCGCATTGTTGACTTCAAAAAAATGGTAATGGCTGCCGACCTGAACCGGCCGGTCGCCGGTCTGCTTTACTGTGACGCGTGCGGTCTTTCGTCCCGCGTTGGCTTCGATGAAGCCGTCTTCGAGAAGATACTCGCCCGGAGTTATACCGCCGGTGCCGGTTGCGCGTGTGCTCATTGTTTCCATCGCCTCACTGAATCGGATCGTGGACAGTTACCAGTTTGGTGCCGTCGGGAAATGTGGCTTCCACCTGTACTTCGTGGATCATCTCGGCGATGCCCGGCATAACATCGGCGCGTGTCAGCACGTTCGCGCCCAGCGTCATGATCTCAGCAACGGTCTTGCCGTCCCGGGCCCACTCGAGAATGTCCGCGGTGAGCAGCGCCAACGCCTCCGGATAGTTCAACTGCAGACCCCGGGCGCGGCGTTTGCGCGCCACTTCGGCGGCAACGTAAATCAAGAGCCGCTCCTGTTCACGGGCGGTGAGGTGCATAGGTTCCTAATAAACCTTTCTGGGCGGTATAGCTTCTTCGCCGGTCAGAAAACGGCGGGCGATTTTCCAGCAGGAAGTGAGCGTTGCGGGTAGTTCGCGAGCCGAAACACTCAAACCCCGTACGGCAATGCCGTCGGCGACGAGCGTGGTCGCTCCCCATATAGTAACTCCGGGCCGCGAGTGCGCACAACAAAACTGATTCAGCGCGGATTCCAGTTCGCGCCATGTCGCGGCGGGCATTCCCACTCGGCAGGCATAAAAGTTCGCCATGTGCGTATAAGGGCCGAGACGCGCCGCGGAAGACAAGAGCCTCTGCGCCGGTTCCAGCGCGAAATTTTCCAGCAAAAGCGGGCGTGAGGGCGACTGCAGTTCCGTGCGGATGCGCAGCGTATTGAAGCCGAAAACTTCGCCCATCGCCTGGCGACCGGGCGCCAGCGTTTCCCCCCAGAACAGCGTGGCATCGTTTGCCAGCGTGATTGCCGTATGTTGCGAGTGCCGGGATCCGGCGAAAGGAATCAGCGCATCGGGAAGATATTCCAGCAATCCTCCTTCGGCAACGCTGATTTTAGTGGTCTGTTCCGATGGCCGCGAACCCTCGCGGTGTCGATAAAGCCGGGTCGCGCCCGCGGTCGTGACCTGGACTCGGCAATCGCGTTCCACATCCATCACGAGTGAAAGCCGGTCGCCGGCGAGCACTCCGCCCGAGACGTTATGCAGGTGAACGAGGCAACTGCCGTCCGCGCCCGGGAAGGCGCGAATCACACGCCACGGGGGTTGCTGGGCGTTCACGCGCATCCGCGTCCGTCCGTTCAGCAGTTCAAAGCGCAGCGCGAGTTGCGACTCTAGCTGATGAAGAGGCGCGTTTCGAGCATCGGGTGGCGTGCTGACGCCAGTTCCGGCAGCGGTGTGAAGCACCTGATCTCCTCCATGCCCGAAGCGCGGACCGCCTGAGCAATAAATGGCCGCAGGTCCCAGATGAGGCAACTCGCCTCGACCTGCCCGATCGGCATGAGCCGCTGACATGCCGAAACCAGTCCGGCAACCGACTGGCTCAGATACGCCAGTCCCGCTTCCTCTTCGGCAATATTCATTCGCGCGGCCGCAATACCGAATGCGACCGGGTAGCAGAGGTTTTCCGCGATCGCCGGCGCATGTAAGAGAGCATTTACCAATCGCGCCAGCCGACGGCCCATCTTCAGCGCAGCTTCCCGCGATTCCCGTGCCGGCCGCCGCGCGCCGAATTCATCGCTTAAGGTCTGCGGATCATCCCCACGCCAGGCCCGACGAACGAATTGGGCTTCCAGCGCCCCTGCTTCCGTCAGATATTCGCGCAGAAACGGACCGATGCTCGCGCAATCCAGCGTCCCGTCTTCGACAAGCGTTTCGAGTCCGAACGAGTGCGCCGCCGAACCTACGGGAAGGGCCGAGTCGGCGAGATGAAGGAGTTCGAGCAGCATGCAGGATGAACTTCTAAGGAGACTGGCCGAGCGGGGCCGGGCGCGACGTGGCGCGGTCTGAATCGATATAGAAAGAAGAGTAGCATTACCACGAATTCAAATGGACAGCGCGCGATAGCGCCGGGTCCGCACCTGCTGCGGCTGAGCCAGGCCGCAGCGGACGGAAAATTCGATGGCGTTCTTGCCGGTGTGATGCCCGGGGACGGAACCGGTGCGGCCACCCACGTTAGGCCCCGCAGCGTCCCCGCGTTTTCCGGTTCGACTTGAACTGGCGCTAAGTGTGCGGAAAGAAATGGCGTCCCCAGAGGGATTCGAACCCTCGTTACCGCCGTGAAAGGGCGATGTCCTGGGCCTCTAGACGATGGGGACTAAAGGAAGGCTAATCTTCTAATTTACTCCCTGGAAGGCCTCCGCGTCAATCGATGCAGCAGTTCTTGTGCAGTTCTGACGAGGGTAGTTCCCGGAGCTCCGGCTGCTTTACGCACACGGAGGCTCGGGAGGCTTTAAACTGGAATTTCATCATGTCCCCGAACGACCAGAATTTTTATCGCATCCAGAAACTGCCGCCCTATGTATTTGCCGTCATCAATGAGATGAAGGCAAAGGCACGCGCAGCAGGCCAGGATGTGGTCGATCTGGGGATGGGTAACCCGGACGGCGAAACGCCCACCATTGTTGTCGATAAGCTGATCGAGGCGGCGCGCAATCCGAAGAATCACCGGTACTCGGTATCGCGCGGGATCCAGAAGCTGAGGGAAGAGATCTGCAAGCGCTACAAGCGCAACTACAACGTCGATCTGGATCCCGAGAAGGAAGCCATCGTGACGATGGGCGCGAAGGACGCGCTGGCGCACCTGTTGTTCGCGACAATCGGCCCCGGCGACGTCGTGGTCTCGCCGAATCCGGCTTATCCGATTCATCAGTACGGCGTCATCATGTCGGAAGGGCATGCGCAGATGCTGCCCATGCCGGATCCGGAGACGTTCATGGGCCGGCTGGAAGAGCTCTACAAAGAGTCTCCAAAGCCGCCGAAGATGCTGCTGATTTCGTTCCCGCACAATCCGACAACCACGTGCGTGGATCTGGCGTATATGACGCGGCTCGTGGAACTGGCCAAACAGCACGGCACACTGATTGTGCACGATTTCGCGTACGCCGATCTGGGTTTCGACGGCTACAGGCCGCCGAGCATCCTCGAAGTGCCCGGCGCGAAGGACTGTGCCGTGGAAATTTACTCCATGTCGAAGAGCTACAACATGGCGGGATGGCGCGTGGGCTTCTGCCTTGGCAACGCGAAGATGATCGCGGCGCTGGCGCGCATCAAGAGCTATCTGGATTACGGCGTGTTCCAGCCGATTCAGATTGCGGCCATTGTGGCGCTGCGCGAGTGCGAGGAAGAAACGCACAAGATTCGCGAGTTCTACAAAAAACGCCGGGACTGTCTGGTGGACGGCCTGTGTCGCGCCGGCTGGCCTGTTGCGCCGCCGCAGGGGACCATGTTCCTGTGGGCCGCGCTGCCGGAGCGATATGCGCCGCTGGGCTCACTGGAATTTTCCAAGCTGCTGATGGAGAAAGCTCTGGTGGCGGTTTCGCCGGGCATCGGCTTCGGGCCGATGGGCGAGGGCCACGTGCGCTTTGCGCTGATCGAAAATGAGCACCGCACGCGCCAGGCTACGCGCGCGATCGGGCACTTCCTGCGCAAAGAGGGGTCGGACGAGGTTCCGGCGCCGCCCGAAGTTATTGCTTCAGCGCCGCGATAAGAGCGGGCACCACTTCGAACAGATCGCCGACGATGCCGTAGTCGGCGACTTCGAAGATCGGGGCTTCCCGGTCTTTGTTGATCGCCACAATGGTCTTTGAGCCTTTCATCCCGACAAGGTGCTGAATGGCGCCGGAGATTCCGACCGCCACGTACATTTTCGGGGCGACGGTCTGGCCGGAACTGCCGACCTGGCGTTCCATGGGCAGCCAGCCGGCATCGCAGATGGGGCGCGAAGCCGCCAGCTCGGCGCCAAGCGCGTCGGCGAGGGCCTGGACGACCGGAATATTCTCAGCCTCTTTGATTCCGCGACCTACCGAGACGATGATTGGCGCGGCGGTGAGATCGACGGCGCGGGCCGATTCGCGGAAGGGCTCGAGGGGGCGGGTGCGGATCTGCGCAGCATCGAGCGAAGGCTGGAATGTTTCGACGGAGGCGGAGCCGGCTTCGATAGAGTCGGCGCGAAAAGCACCGGCCTGCACGGAGGCGAAGTACGGCGGTTCGCCTTCGAAGCAGACGTCGGCGTTGATCTTGCCCTGAAACAGCTGGCGGACGAGCGTGATGGCGCCGTTGTCAACGCGGTGTGCGATGACGTCGCTGACCAGAACGCGGTTCATCGCGGTGGCGAGGCGTGGAGCGAAGTCGCGAACCTGATAGGTGTGCGGGAACAGGACCAGGGCAGGCTTGTGCGCTTCGATGAGCTGCCGGAGCGCGGCGGTGTAAGCATCCGGAGTGTAGGCCGAAAGCAGCGCGTGGTCCACGGCATGAATGCGCTTCAGGTTGTACGTTGCCAGCGTCTGCGCCAGCGGTTCGACGCCAGAGCCGAGCACCGCGGCGTAAGCGGGGACGCCGAGTTGCCCGCCAATCTGCTGCGCAGCCGCGACCGCTTCGAGGGCCGATTTGTGGAACTGGCCGTTGTGCTGCTCCAGAACCGCGAGAACGCCGCTCATATGACCCTCGCTTCGAAACGGAGCTTTTCGACCAGTTGCGCGGCGGCCTGTGCGGGCGGGCCGTCGAAGATGACTGAATTTTTCGATTTCACCGGCGTGTAGATACGAGCAATGCGGATGGCGGGTGCGGCGGCTGGTGCGAGGTCGCTCACCGGGATCACGCGAACCTCTTTTGTCTTCGCTTTCTTGATGCCCATCAGCGTGGCGTAGCGCAGCTTCGTTGCGCCGGACTGAATGGTGAGCAGCGCGGGAAGGGGCATTGCGACCTGCTGGAACCAGCCGTCTTCGAGTTCACGTTTGACGCGAATTCCGCCTTCCGCCACTTCCACGTTCATCACGATCGTGGCGTGCGGCACACCCATCACCTCGGCCAGGATGACGCCGGTCTGCCCGTAGCCGAGATCGTCGGACTGCAGTCCGGTCAGGATCAGGTCGGCATTCTCCGCAGCCAGCGCGGCGGCGAGCGTGCGGGCCAGCGTCAGCGGATCGGAAGGCGGGGCTGCACCGGTATCGATGTGAATCGCGCGATCGGCACCTTTGGCAAGCGCTTCGCGGATAGTCTGGGATGCGCCTTCGGGGCCGGCGCAGAGTACGACGACCTCGCCACCGGCTGAGTCGCGCAGTTGCAGGGCCGCTTCAAGGGCGTAGGCGTCAGGCTCGTTAATTTCGCGGGCGAGATCGGACTCGTCAATCCAGATGCCGGACGCAGCGATGCGAAACTGGCTGTCCCGCGCGGGAACCTGCCGGATCGCCACAACGATTTTCATGGGAATTGCTCGATTCTGCCCCTGGCCTGCGCCCGTGAGGCGTCAGCCGATGAAGCGTTTGAAGATGAGCGCGCCGTTGGTGCCGCCGAAGCCGAACGAATTGCTCAGCGCGTAGTCGATCTTCATGGGGCGCGCCACGTTCGGGATGTAATCGAGGTCGCACGCCGGGTCGGGATTTTCGTAGTTGGCCGTGGGGGGCGCAACCTGATCGCGAATCGCGCAGATGACGATGCCGGCTTCCAGTCCGCCGGCGCCGCCCAGCAGATGGCCGGTCATCGACTTCGTGGAACTGACAGAAAGTTTCTTCGCATGATCGCCGAAGGCGCGCTTGATGGCGTTCGTTTCCGCCATATCGCCCAGCGGCGTGGAGGTGCCGTGCGCGTTGATGTAGTCCACCTGCTCCGGATTCAGCTTCGCGTCGTTCAGCGCATTCCGCATCACGCGGTAGGCGCCCTCGCCATCTTCCGGAGGAGCGGTGAAGTGGTGAGCGTCGCCGCTCATGCCGTAGCCAACGACTTCAGCCAGAATGTTCGCGCCCCGCTTACGGGCGAATTCCAGTTCTTCGAGCACCAGGACGCCCGCGCCTTCACCGACCACAAAGCCATCGCGGTCGCGATCGAATGGCCGCGAGGCGCGCGTCGGTTCATCGTTGCGCTGAGAGAGCGCCCGCATGGCGGCAAAGCCGCCCACGCCCAGCGGGGTGATGCAGGCTTCGGCGCCGCCGCAGATCATAGCGTCGGCGTAGCCGTGCTGGATCAGGCGGAAGGAATCGCCGATAGAGTGCGCGCTTGTGGTGCAGGCCGTGGCCGTTGCCGAGTTGGGGCCCTTGGCGCCGTTGCGGATCGAGATATAGCCGGAGGCGAGATTGATGATCGTGGCCGGGATGAAGAACGGCGAAATGCGGCGCGGGCCATGGGCCAGCAGATTCTTGTGTTCGCGTTCGATCACTTCGAAACCGCCGATGCCGCTGCCGACATAGACACCGACGCGCTCATCGTTTTCTGGAGTTACCTTCAGGCCGGAAGAATCCATGGCGTCCACCGAGGCCGCGACGGCCATCTGGATGAAGCGCCCCATCTTCTTCACTTCCTTCTTTTCAATGAAGCGGGAAGGGTCGAAATGCTTGATTTCACCCGCGATCTGGCTGTTGAACTCTGTCGGATCGAACGCTTCAATCCGGGCGATACCGCTGCGGGATTCGAGCAGGGCCTGCCAGGTGGCAGCAGCAGTATCGCCAATCGCACTGAGCAGACCGACGCCGGTGACTACGACTCTGCGGGAAATAATCGTCTCTCCTTACAAAATGACCGGGGCGCGGTCAGCGCCGACGATATCCGCCGCCGCGAGGCCGCAACATTCAGCCCGCCCCGGGACCGATGAGAACCCGGGGTCCGGCGGAGCAGGCTCCGGTTATTCGATGCACCGGACCGGCCGCGCGCGGCAAGTCCGGGCAGAATTATTTTTTCTTACCTTCGATGTAGGTGACCGCATCGCCAACGGTGGCGATCTTTTCGGCGTCCTCATCGGGAATTTCCAGTTCGAACGCTTCCTCGAAGGCCATAACCAGCTCGACAATATCGAGCGAATCGGCGCCCAGGTCGTCCACGAACGAAGCCTTGTTGTCTACCTGGCCTTCATCGACGCCGAGTTGTTCGACAATGATCTGCTTAACTTTCTGCTCTACAGGCGATGCCATGATTCCTCCACTATAACGTGCGCACGATGGCGGGCGGACAGGATCCGGCCCGGAAAACACCGACCCCGTAAACTGACGGTGCCGGTCCGAATCGTGTGTGCAAAAGTCTGATTCTACACCAAACCCGGCGGCGGAGCGGATTTGCCGGCCTGTTTGCCGCTCAGGCGGTAGTTCGTGCCAGGATTGATACATCTCTACGGAACTCACACGCGACCCCGTTGTCGTCCTCGTAAACGCGCGAAATCCGCTGAATATCGGTGCGGCCGCGCGCGCCATGGCGAACTTCGGCCTTGATGATTTGCGCGTTGTGAAGCCATATGAGGCGGCTTTTCGCGAGGCGGTGTCGGCGGTGGGCGGGGCGCACGTGCTGCAGAAGGCTCGGGTGTTTGAGACAGTGGCGGAGGCGGTGGGAGATTGTTCCCTCGTGCTGGGGACGACGGCGGCGCAGCGGCGCGACCTGCAGCAGCCGATTGAACCGCTGCAGACCGGCATGCGGCGCGTGGTGGAACACAGGGGCCGGACGGCGCTGCTGTTCGGTTCGGAGAAGTTCGGCCTGTCCAACGACGACATGAGCTTTTGCCACGCGTTGCTGCGCATCGAAACCGCGGCCGGCACACCGTCGATGAATCTGGGTCAGGCAGTGGCCGTGTGCCTTTACGAGTGGTCGCGCGGCACGTCTGGCGAAGTGGCTGCGTGCGCGGTGCAGGACGGCGCGATTCCAGGCAGCGATTCCGAACAACTGACCCGGATGCTTCTGGAGTTGCTGGAACAATCGGGCTACACCAACCGGATTACTTCGGTATCCACCGAACAGAAGGTTCGCCGCTGGGTGCGCCGGGTGAAGCTTGGAAAGCGCGATGTGCCGCTGCTGATGGGCGTGCTGCGTCAGGTGCTCTGGAAGATTCGGGAAAAAAATTAACGCTGCGGGCTACTGTTTGCTGAGCCGCTTGTAGTATTCGGCAACGGCGTCGGCATACCCGGTCGGCGTGTTGCGCGGGTTGACGCTGCGGACGCTGCCGTCCTTCGCATCGAGCTTGCGGCGCAGCAGCAGTTCAACCTCGTCGACCTCCGCCAGCACCTGGGAACCGATGACGGAGCTGAGGCGCGGATCGTTGCCGGGGTTCCGCAGATCGAGTTGCTGGACGCGGCGCTGCAGGTCACCGATTTCGCGGCTCAGGTCTTTATCGTCCGAGACGCTGCTGCGGAGCCGGCCGAGATCGCGAACGATTTCGCCAAAGGCAGCCTCGGCATTTGCCGGCTGTCCGCCGGGCTCGCCGAAGCCGGGCGTCGGGCTGCCGGAAATCGCGCCGCCAGACGGGCTGTAGCTCGTGCCGTTGCCGCCGCCGGACTGGCTACCGCCGCGCGGGCTCACGCCGGCCTGCTGGCCTCCCGGTTGTTGTCCGGCCTGCTGGCTCTGTTGTCCTCCCTGCTGCCCGCCGCCCTGCTGTCCGCCACCCTGCTGTCCGCCACCCTGCGGTTGGCCCGGTTGTCCTTTGCCTGCCTGTTGCTGGCCGCTTTGTGCCGATTGCTGTTGTCCGTTTTGGCCACGCTGACCGTTGCCCGGCTGATTTCCCGCCTGCTGGCCGTTCTTGCTCTGCTGCTGAGACTGGCTGAGTTGTTCTACCTCGCGCCGCAGGCGTTCCGCCTGGCTGAGCGCCTGCTGCATGGCGATCTGGCTCTTATCGTCGCCGCCCTGTCCGCCAGGCGCACCATTTCCTGCCGCGGCCTCAAGTTTCTTCAGCTGATCTTTCAGCTCGTTGAGCGCCTGAGTGACGGGAGCCTCGCGCATGATGGCGTACTGCCCAAGCCCGCGCCGCAGCGCCTCCATAGTCCATTCCATGCGAGTGCCGACTTCGGCCTGCTGGCTCTTCCCCATGGCATCGCGGAGATCCTTCGCCACGTTTGGCTGTGTGCCGCCAACGTCTCGCGCGGCCTGCTGCATGTCTTTCTGGATCTGGTTGTAGGAATCCAGCATCTTCTGCTTCTCTTCGGCCATCTGCGTCGCGATGCGCGGGTCGGCCGCACCCTGGCCGAAATTCCTGCGCAGCGCCTGTTCGAACTCCTGCTGGCGGGCGGCGAGTTGCTCTGCCTTGTTCGCGATATCGCCCAATTCCGAGCCAGTCTGCTGGTGACGCAGCGACTCCAGTTGCTGACTGGCTTCGTTGAGGCGCTGCGCGGCGCGCTGGGCGTCGGTCTGACCCTGCTGTCCGGCCTGCTGCTGGCCCTGCTGCCGCGCGGAGGCGGATGCACTCATATCGCGCTCTGCCTGTTCGAGGTCACGAATGGCGCGGTCCAGTTGCTCCTTCTGCGCGCGCGCAAGGCCATTTTGCAGGGGATTCTGCTGCTGGCCTTGTTGTGTCTGGCCTTGTTGTGTCTGGCCGGGCTGATTCTGCTGATTTCCCTGCTGCCGGGCGTTCTGCGCCGATTGCGGTTGGCCAGCCTGCCCCGGTTGGCCGTTCTTCTGCCCGCTTTGTTGCGAACTTTGTTGCCCGCTCTGCTGGCCGGACTGACCTCCCTGTCCGCTTTGCTGTCCCTGCTGCTGACCTTGTTGCCCCTGCTGCTGGCTTTGCTGACCGGAGTCGCCGCGTTCCAGTGATTCCATCTGCCGCTTCAGCTCTTCGGCCTCGCGACGAAGCATCTCCTGCTGGTAGCGCTGCTGCGCCAGTTGCTGGGCGTTCTGGGGCTGCTGCGCCAGTTCCTGCTGGCGTCGCGCCAGATCGGCCAGTTTCTTCAGTGTCTCGTCGATCTGTTGTTGTTTCTGTTCGGCCGCCGAACTGGCACTCGTTTCGAACTGATTCTTGTCTTTATCGAGTTCGAGGTCGAACAGATTGGCCAGGTCGCGCCCGGCCCCGCCGCCTCCGCCGCCACCGCCTCCGCCTCCGCCGCGGCTGATCTGCACCTGAATCTGGCGGAAGGTGGCTTCGGCGCGAAGCAGATGCTGCAGCGCCTGTTGCTCGGCCGGAAGCGCGTTCTGGAAGGCAAGCTCCTTCAGTTTGTCCGCGGCGGGCGACATAAACTGCACCGCCGCCTCCATTTCCTTTACGAATTGCGAGAATGCCGCGCCGGAGCCATCCAGTTGTCGCGCCTTCATGCGGTTCGCCAGCGACTGCGCCTGATCCCGCAACTTCGCCTGCACCTCGGCGAGATACTTGCCGTTCTCTGCCGCGGCTGCCTTCGCCTTTGCGTCGCCCTTCAACTGATTGAAAGTGGCCGCGATGATTTCCTTTTCGCGCTCGGAAAGCTGCTGATCCTGTTCCTGCTGGCCCCCCGCCCCTCCTCCGCCACCCTCCTGCTGGGATTGCGAGTATTCGAACTCGAACGGCACGGCCTGGATGAAGTACATATCGGTCTTCGCCGGACTCCGGCCGTCGCGCGCCGTAGCGTAAATGCTGACGATGTCGCCCGGCACGAGCTTGAAATCTTCCAGCGAAAACAGCGCGGAGCCTTCCGCCTGTTTGGCGCCTTTCTGCTTCAGAAGCGGGATCACCTTTTCCGCCGCGCCATTCACGGAGTAATGCAGATCGAGTTCCTGCAGTGGATACTCACTCTCGGCCGTGACCGCCACAGGAACTTCCTCGATCGGGCTGACTCTGGCGTCCTTGCCGGGGCGCGTGATGGAGACTTTCGGATCGCCGGGGCGGCGCGCCTCAATGAAGTAATCGTCGGTGAGGCGGACCGACTCGCCATGATCCATCACCGCGATGTGATACGTCCCGTCCTTTTCGATCGGCACGGAAGCGGTCAGGCGGTTCTCGCCGTCCGCCACGAGATCGATCGGCTTGCCCTGCTCGAATACGATTTGCGCATCGTGCAGCGGCTTATCTGTCGTGATGACCAGTTTCGCCACGGTGCCTTCCGCCGCCCGCAGGTCGCCGCCCGGATCTTCGGTAACCGGCGCCATCCCTGTCCACGCCGGATACCGGAAAGTCACGCTGATGTTCTTCACTGCCGGCAGATCGATGGCATGCAGTTTAAAAACGCCTGACTTTACGCCGCTGGCTTCCACGTAATACTGCAGATCTTCCTGCACGCCGATGAAGAGAAAATCGAAGCCGGCGCCACCCGGCTGCGGGGCCATGGGCGCTTCTTCCCACTTGCTGGTGCTGGCGTATTGGACCCACACGCTGGCCTTCGATGCGGAAAATCCGCTGAGCTGCGCGGTCAGCGCCTGATCGGATTTGCGGCGAATCGTCTTATTGCCAGGTTGCACCGCGATGCTGTAGAACGGCTTGGCAGCCGCACTGTTCGCGTATGAACCCCACAGCAGCGAAGTGCCGTAGCCCATCACTCCGGGCCCCCAGAATACGAGCCAGAGGAGAAGGCCCGCGGCCGCTGCGGCGAGCGAGCCGAAGCGGATGAGCCGTCCGCCGGCGATGATCTTCTCTGGTTCGGCGTCCCGCGCAATCACGAGTGCGTCTTCGGCGATCAGGGAGAGGAAAGGGTCGGCGGCATTCTGCTTCGAGCGCTCGGTGAACGTAAGCAGACGCTGATCGAAACCCGGATGCAGGTGCTCCACTTCCTGGGCGGCCTTGCGGCGATTCATGCGGAGGAGCGGAACCACGAGACCCGCCGCGATCGCCACGCCAACGCCCAAAAACAGAATGAAGCGTCCCGCGAGAAGACTGGCCGGTGAGAAGGCAAGCAGAATGAGGCCGCCGACAATGAGCAGCGTCAGCAACAGAGCAGCGACGATAATCGCCGCGGCGCCGCGCGTCCACGCGAACAGCCGGAGACGGCCTTCCAGCCGGTCCAGGTATCGCCCGAGGCCTTCCAGTGGATTCACGCTACCTCTTTCGCGCCAGTCATTTGTTTCGGGTCGGTCATGTGCCGGTTTCCGAGTACTGACTCCGCGACCGCTAAAACGGCGAGCATCGCCAGCACCCACCACCAGAGTTCCGCTTTATCGCCCTGGGCTGCCGCGGACTGAGCCGGTCCCGAAGACGCGTTCGGGGCCATGCCCGTATTTTTCCACAGTTCGAGGGTCTCCTGCGGGACGAGCGAGAAGTCGGATTCGCGCCGGTCCGCGTTGACAGCGGCCAGCTCCTCGCGGCCGTTGGCCCGCCGCACGTCGAAGAAGCCCTGCGACGGGAACTGGAAGGTGGTTGCCTTCGTTGATTCAGCCAGCGAGAGGAGCCGTTTGTTGTCCGGTCCGGTGATTTCGACCGCCACACCCTTTTCCTTTTCGGTGCGCAGTTCCACGAAGGAGCCTACCTTGTAGTTCGCATGTGCCGCGCCGATGCCGCCCATCTCGTGAGCCGTCTGATCCACGAAGGGCAGCCATACCGGCTCCAGTGGCAGATTGTTCGCGATATTGTCGAAGGCCGAAGCGAATACCAGCACGTGGCCGCTGCCGATGCGGCGGTCAACCAGGAGCGGTGAGCCATCGGAGAGCTTCGCCGCAACGCGAATATCTGCGAGCGATTGCGGCAATTGCAGTTTCGCCACCTGGAAGAACTCCACGCCGCCCCAGTTCTGCGCGCTCGAAAAAGACGGATAGGACGCGTCCACCGATGCCACAGTCAGGGGCGACTCGCGATCCGGAAAGACGGTGTGGAGACCGAGGAACTGGAGTTCAGCCAGCGGCAAATGCCGTCCCGGAGCGGCATTCTTGCCGACAGTCAGCAGCACGGATCCGCCGTTCTGCACGTACTTCGCGAGAGCATCGGTCAGCTTGTCGGGCAGCGGGCCTGGATCGGCCAGGACCACGAACGAAAATTTGGAAACGTCCGCCGCGGCGGCCTGCAACGGCCCCATCGATTGCAGCGTGAATGCCGCTTCCGCGGACGATTCCAGCGCCGTTCGAACATAAAGAGGGCTGGCGGTGTCGCTGTCGGCGCGAACAATCAGCGCCGGCTTTGGATCGGTCCGCTCTACCGAGAATAGCCATTGGTCGTCCTGCGGAAAGGAATCGGCACCATCGATGCGGATTTCGCAGCGGGTCAGTCCGTACGGCGCATCGAGCGCGAGGAACTCCACCGAGGCCCGACCGCCGGCCGGAACCTTGACGTCCTTCGACGCGAGCGCTTTACCGTTGGCCAGCAGTGAGACTTTGCGCGTCGCCTCCTGCGTGTTGAAGCCGGCGATGGTGGCTACGGTACGGACCTTCTTTGTGTCGAACACGCGCCGAGGGGCGTCGACACTTTCCACCGTCCAGTTCGGGATGGCTTTATCGGCGACCGCATGCATTTCGAACTTCGTGCCGGCATCGAGCCGCAGATCGGCGAATGCAGCCGGCAGGGAAGACTTCTGCGCATCGGTAAAAACGTGCGCCTCGATATTCGTCTTCAGGCTTTCGGATGTGGATCGCAGGACTCGCGAGAGTTCAGCATAGGAACTGGCGTCGTCGCCGGCCGGCAGGGCATCGAGCGCCGAGCGCAAGGCCGCGCGGTCAGTTGTCATATCCGACAGCAGTCGCGCCGGGCCGCCGAACGATACAAGCTGCGCCCGATCATTCGCGGACATGGCGTTGATCTGTTCCAGGGCCGCCTTCTTCGCATTGGCGAAGCGTTCGTCCTGCCGCATGCTGAACGAGTTATCGACCGCGAAGACCAGAGTTCGCGCACCGCCTGCCCGCGCGATGGAGGACGAATGAATATACGGGCGCGCAAAGGCCAGCAGGAGCAGCAGGATGAACAGGCAGCGCAGAGCAAACAGCAGCAGGTATTTCAGCTTCCGGTGTTTGATGGAGCTTTGGGTGCGCCGCTCGAAGAACATGAGCGAGCTGAACGGAATCGGCGTCTGCTTGTACTGTCGCAGCAGATGTACGTAAACGGGCAGCCCGAGCAGCGCGACGCCTGCAAAAAACCATGGCGCGAGGAACCCCAACTACATCCTCCTCTGCCGGATGGCCAGAAAATGCCGCAGCGCATCGTCGAGCGGCTTCGATGTATCCATGAAGAAATAATCCAGCCCGGCCGAGCGAGCTTTGTCCGCGAGTACGCGAATGTGCTCATCGATCTTCGCCCGGTACTCGTGACGCGCGTAATCCGGCGTCACTTCGAGCGAGGTGGAATCTTCCACATCGAGCAGCACGACGGGATCGCGGAAGGTTGGCGCGACCTCTTCCGGGTCAAGCACGTGAAACAGAATCACCTCATTGCCGCGGTAGCGCAGCGGCTCCACGACTTTGACAATTTCGGCCGGATCGCTGTAGAAATCCGAGATTACCACCACAATGCCGCGTCGTTTCAGGTACTGCTGGAAATGGAAAAACGGACTCGCGAAATCGGTGCGCGCACCGCCCTCGGCTTTTTCAACGGCATGGAGAAGGCGCATCAGTTGGCCCTGGCGCGTCGACGGCGGAATGTATTCCGAGACCTTTTCGTCGAACACGATCAGCCCTGCGGCGTCGCGCTGCTGCGACGACATGTAAATCAGCGACGCCGCGATGAAGCGCGCATAATCCAGTTTGCGCAGCTTACCGGATCCGTAAGTGGCGGAACCATATGTCATAGACGCGCTGGAATCGAGCAGGACCAGCAACTGCATGTTGGTCTCGCCCTTGAAGCGCTTCAGGTAGATGCGGTCGGTGCGCGCGAAGACGTTCCAGTCGACGTGGCGCAGGTCGTCACCTTCGTTGTACTGCTGGTACTCGGCGAACTCCTGGCTGAAGCCGAATTTCGGCGAACGGTGCAGGCCGGCGACGAAGCCATCCACAACCGTTTTCGCGACCAGGTCGAGAGACGAGATCGACGCCAGCACCGAGGGATCAAGGAACCGTTGGAGCATGGAATTTCAGACTGCGCCCGGGCGCGGGCCCGGCAGTTCGCTACTCCCGCGGCGCCGGCTTCGCCTGCAGAATCTGGCGCAGCACGTCATCCGAAGTCACACGGTCCGATTCCGCATGGAAGTTGCAAAGGATACGGTGGCGCAGGATCGGCACGTAAAGTTCGCGAATATCTTCGTAGTTCACGTGGTACCGGCCCTTCATCAGCGCGCGAGCCTTGGCGGCGAGGACAAGGAACTGCTGGGCGCGGACACTGCCGCCGTAATTGACGTACTTCTTTACGACGTCGGGCGCGGACGGGTCCTTCACGCGCGTGGCGCGCACCAGTTCGATGGCGTATTTCGCAACCGACTCGGCGATCGGCGTCATGCGGATGAGTTCCTGGAAGCCGAGGATCTCTTCGGCGTTGGTAATCGGGTCCGCCTGCGCAATGTGCGTCTTGGTGGTGAGATCGATGACCTGCAGTTCCTGTTCGGCCGTCAGGTAGTCCAGCATGATGTTGAACAGGAAGCGGTCGAGCTGGGCTTCGGGCAGCGGATAGGTGCCCTCCAGTTCGATGGGGTTCTGGGTGGCGAGCACGAAGAACGGGGCCGGCAGTTTGTAGTGATGGCCGCGAACCGTGCAGGCGCGCTCCTGCATTGCTTCGAGCAGCGCGGACTGCGTCTTGGGCGGCGTGCGGTTGATTTCGTCGGCGAGCAGCACGTTAGCGAAGACGGGCCCCTGAATGAACGTCCAGGTGCGGTGGCCGGTGGCCGAGTCTTCCTCGATGATGTCGGTGCCGGTGATGTCGGTCGGCATCAGGTCAGGCGTGAACTGGATGCGCTTGAACAGCAGGCCCAGAATATCGGCCATCGTGCGTACCAGCAGCGTCTTCGCTGTGCCGGGCAAGCCGGTAATCAGGCAGTGGCCGCCGACGAACAGTCCGATGCGGACCTGCTCGATGGTCTCGTCCTGGCCGACGATCACGCGCCGCACCTGGCGGACAATTTCGGCGTCGACTTCACGGAAGCGCGTGATGCGCGACTTCAGAACATCCGGGTCAAGCTGCTGGGTCTCGATATTGGACATGAGTTCCTTTTAGTTTTTGCCGTCGCCCGATAATTCGAGCAGGATCTTCTGGGCGGGCCGGAAATTCGGCGCCGCTTCGAGCGATGCCACGGCTTCCTCTCTGGCCTCGTCGTTCCGGCCGTTGGCTTTTAATGCCCTTGCAAGATTGTAGTGCGCGCCGGCCTGATCGATGGGATTCATTCCGATCAGCGCGCGATATTCGCGCACGGCGGAGGCAGGGTCGCCGTTTTCGAGCGACAGCGCGCCGAGCCGCTCGTGCAGTTCAGCGTCCTGCGGATAGATATAGGTCAGGCGCTGCAGCGTGGCCGCGGCTTCCTTCTTCCTGCTTGCTTCGTCCTGCAGTTTCGCCAGTTGCTTCACGCGCTCCGGATCGCGCCCGCCGATTTTCGAATAGCGGCCCAGTTCTTCCATGGCGCACGTTTTATCGCCCTTCGCAAGACAGGCATCGGCCACAAACGAATAGACGTTGCCGGCTTCCACGTAATCGGGATAGATGGCTTCCACCGCCTTGCCCTTTTCGATCACTTCGTCGGACTTGCCGTCCTTGGCGAGCGCGGCGATCTCGCGAATCTGCTTCGTCCAGTCGCCAAATCCGGCGACGGCCTTGCCGAGTTCCTTATCGAGCGCCGCCATGAAATCCATATCGAAAGCTTCCGGCTCCATTCCAAGCTGTTCGCGAATCACATCCACTGTCGGACGGTTCTTCGCGAATTCGTGGATCATATCAAGCAGCTTCTGCTCGCCCCAGCGCTGGCCGATGTAATCGCAGATCCGGCCTGCTTCGAAATACGAGACGATCACCTGCGCTTCATAAGTCGGATGCACGAAGCCGCGGTCGATCTCCGCCACGGGCAGAAGCTTCTTATCCCGCATCGCCGCCAGGATTTCCGGCGTGACGCGGTCGCCCCAGTCCGGCGCGGCGGCGGTTTCTTCATGCACCGCCAGACCTTCGGTAAACCAGCGCGGCACGCGCTCATTCGTAATATTGAGGACGTAAACGTGGCTCATTTCGTGCCACAGCGTGCTGGCCCAGTGGAAGGTGCCGGGCGGCCGGCCCGACGGGCTGTCCATCGCGATCACGCTGTTGAACGTCACGCCCAGCGCGCCGAGACCCGGCATGCCCATCGTGCGCACGGCGAAGTCTTCGTGATCCGGATAGACTTCGATCTGCACCGGCGTCTTCAGCTTCGTCTGATACTTCTTGTCGTACGTCTCCAGGACGCGCGTCATTTCGATTTCGAAATACGGCTTCAGGACGGCGGCTTCTTTTTTATTGAAGCGCAGAATGAAATTCGGATAGTGGAACGTATCGAACTTCGAGTAGCTTTCCATCAGGCGCAGCGAGTTCACGGTCTGCGCATCGCGGAAGTGATTTTCGTAGGCGAATTCCAGCTCTTTCAGCGCCTCTTCTTCGCGTCCGAGCCGCATCAGATTGATGCCGAGCTGCGAGTGCGCGCTGTAGAGGTCCGGAGCTACTGCAATTGCCTTGCGATACAGCTCAATGCCCTCTTCGTAGCGCCGGTTGATCACGTAGAAATGCGCCACCGTCTCATATCCCACGCCGCGACTGCCGATCTTCGGGAGCCATGTGGACTGTTTATCGGCCAGCAGATCCATGGCCGCGTGGATCGAAATCGCTTCGAGCGCATCCGGGTTGATGGCGAGCGCCGCATCGGCCTGCTCGGTGGCTTTCTTCGGGTTGTCATCTTCAAGCGCGATCCGCGCCATCAGTTCGTGGGCTTCGTACAGCTTCGGGTCGGCTTCGAGAGCCTTCTGTGCCGCCTCGTCGGCTTTGCCGCCGAATTGATCGGCGATGATCCGGGCGATTCCCAGCAGCGCGCGCGCCTGCTTCGGATTGAGCTCCAGCGCCTCCTCGTACAGCTTTTGCGCATCGGCCGGATTGAAGCGTTCATAGAACAAGTCGCCCCAGCGGACCCGATAGTCCGCGTTCTTCGGCTGGGCGGCAACCAGCGCCTTGAACTCGCCATTGGCGCCGTCGTAGTCCCGCGCCTTCCAGAGCGCTTCGGCCCGCGCAATGGTCTGCGCCTGCAGTGCCCCTCCGGCAAGCAGCGCTGCGCAGGTCAGGGCGACCGCTGTCATCACTGGCCGGCGGCGGCTGACAAGGTCGGGGCTGTTGGCGCGCCGCATCATTTATCGATCTGATCCTGCAGCTTCGACAGTTCCAGCAGCAACGCGGTCAGCTGCTTCTTATAATCATCGGGAGCCAGCAGTGACTTCTGATACTTGAGCTCGTCGATCTTGCCCTCGATCTCTTCCTTCTTTGTGATCAGCGCACGCTTCGCCGGATCCGTCACCACGGCCGCGGCAGAGCCGAAGCGCAACAGCGCAAATGCCGATGCCCGCTGCTGTTCATCGATCTGGGGATGTTCCGTCGCGATGCGCTTCTGTTCGGTATAGAACTCCGCGGTCTTCTTCTGCGCGTAGTTAAAGGCTTCGAGCGCGGAGATGGTCTCGTTCTTATCGACATCCGCTGCCGGATCCCGCAACGCTTCCACCCAGTAGCGCGCAAACACGGTGGCGTTCTTCTCGGTCCCCGACTTGGTGGCCGTGACGATGACGCGATTATCCTTCTTCAGCGCTTCCACCGAGCCGCCGCTGCAGCTCGTCATGTTGACGACCAGTTGCCGCCCTGCCGGAATCTTATTGAGCAGAGTCGCCAGTTCTTTGGCAGACACGTCCGGGCCGGGCAGGTTGAACTTGTACTCCACGCCGTCGTAGGTGCCGTGGCCGATCATCATCAGCACGAAAGCATCGGCCGGCCTGGCGGAAGCCGCGAACTTTGCCAGCACCGCTTCCATCTTCGCTTTGGTGGCGTCGGCGCCTTTGAGCGTTTCCACCACACGGTCGGTCTGGCCGGTGCGAAGGATCTTGTCCGTTTCGGTTGCGAGGCCGGTGAAGCGCTGTTCATAGTCCGGCTCGCCGCCGAGGCCGGCCACGGTCAGGACGTAGGTGGCCGCTGGCGCGTTCAGCGCGGCCGCGCAGAGCAGAATCGGCAACAGCGTCTTCGTACAGCGCATTAAACAACACCCCACTTGCGGCGAAGAATCCATTCCCCGCCGCGAATCAGAATGACCAGCAGGAACAAAACCGGCATGTCCCAGATATCGAGGTTATCGTGACCTGTAATTCCGGCCTCCGAGACGGCCACCTCTTCGGCGAGGCGTTTCGCCGTGGAAGGCGTGTAATAGTTGCCGCCCGTGTCACCTGCCAGCTTTTCCAGCAGATCTTTATTCTGCGCCGCGCCGAAGTTTTCCGCAACGCCGTCTTCCCGGCGGAAGGTCAGCGTGTCACTTCCGAGCTCGGTTTTGGCGCCGTTCAGCGTCTGGTGCGCGGCGGTCTCCGCCACGTAGGTGCCGGCCTTTTCCGCTGTGTAGTCGCCCGTATAAGTGCCCGGCTCCAGCGGATCCGGTTTCAGCTCCATCACTTCGGCGTTGCCGTCCGGACGCGTGATCGTAGCCTGTACGGCGGCGTCAGAAACCGGTTCGAAATTGCGGTCCCGCACGTTCACTCGCAGCGGCACGTGCATGTCGTCGGAAAGTACCTGGTGGGGGGTGGACGAAATCACCTCGCCCGGGGTTTCCGTCACCAGCCAGCGCAGCAGTTGCGACCAATACGTCGCATGGCTGCGATCGTTGTGGTCCTGCAGCATCTTCCACCGCCAGCTGCCTGCCGTGGCGAAGAGGCCAACGCGCCCCCGTCCGTAGTTCTGAATTGTGAGCAGCGGCGTGGGGCGATGTCCCGGTTCGGCCACGTTCATCAGGACCACTGCCCCCGGCTTCGGCGCGCCCATCGCAGCGTAGTTTGCCACCTGCGGCATTTTCTTCCAGCGCTCGGCGTTCTTCGCGCGGTCGTTTTCAATCTGGCAGATGGGGTTGTCGCGTCCGGCCTCGGTCAGGGTGACGTCGGCAAAGTTGCGGCTCCAGCTCTTCTCGGGCGGCATTTTGTCGCCGGCGAACTTCAGGGGCATCATTTCGGCCATCGGCGTCGCTGCATAACCGCCATCCGCAAGTGCGAAACGGCCGGCGAGGAACAACACGCCGCCGCCGCGCTTGTCGGCAAAATCGCGAATCATGCGCTGCTGGTCGTTACTAAAATAGCTGGCCTCGACGCTGCCGATGATCAGCCCGTCGTATTTGAACAGTTCCTCGGCCTTCGCAGGAAATCCCGCCTCGAGTTCGCCGGGCGTCGCAATCCCCTGCCGGTATATCTTATTTTGCGTGGTCCTCAGCATGCTGACGATCTCTATAGAAGGGTCGTCCTCCAGCGCACGCCGGATGAACTTGTACTCCCAGCGCGGCTCGCCTTCCATATAGAGGACGCGCATCTTCTTCCGGCCCACGTTCACCAGCCGCACCACGGAATTGTTCTGCGTGTTCTGCTCGCCAGCCAGCGGTGTGATGCCGATCTGAAAGCTATGCGCGCCTGCTTCGCCGACGCTGAACATCACAGACTCGCTCTGCTCCGCATCCGGCCGCAGTTCCAGTGTCTGGCCGGAAATCAGCTTGCCGTTTTCGCGAAGAGTCAGGGTGGCTTTCTGCCCGGCGTAGCCATGCTGGCGGATTGCCACACGCGCCGTGACCCGCGATTGCGCCAGCGCCCGGGCCGGCGCTGCCACGTCCACTACTTCAATGTCTCTGTCGAAATGGTCGGGTCCGTAGCCGACCGTATGCACCGGCACGTGCAGCTGCCGGAGCTGAGAAATTGTGTCGCGGTCGATGCCGCCCGTGTTGTCGCCGCCATCGGAAAGGAGCACGACAGCGCCCAGCGGCATAGTTCCGGCTTCGGCTGCGATGTGCTTGAGGCTGTCGCCGATGCGCGTGGCGTTGTCGTCGGCCGCCAGCGTCTGCGGCTGGTCGATCCGCACCGCATCCCGGCCCAAACCGTAAAGGCGTACCTGAAATTTCTTCGAAAGCTCGGGCAGCAGTTGCTTGTCAAGCGTCTCCTGCGCCTGCTCAAGGCGCGTCTTGCCGTCGTCGGCGATCCCCATGCTGCGCGAATGGTCAATGAGGACTGCTATTACGTTCTGCTGCGGCCGGAGGCGCGCCACACTGATCGCCGGATGCCACAGCATAAACAGCAGCAGCGCGAGCAGCGCCGTCTGCGCCAGCCAGATGGCCAGCGAGCGGGCGTTCGAGAGTACGGTCTTCCGCTCCCGCATGATGTTCCAGTACAGACCGGCCGCCGCCAGCAGGACCAGCACCGCGTACAGCCATACCGGCCACGGCGCCAGCATGACCAGCTTCCCTTTCGCGAAGATCGCGGGCGGATATTTGAACAGGAACTCAAACATGAGCGCGGACGGCCCTGTCGCCAGCGCGCCGTCCCTCAGGATGACGCGCCGGACACTCTTTTGGTGTCCTCAATGTTTGTAAATTGCCGGAATTGGTGTAGTTGCTGCTCTCCTGCGCCACAAACCGGCGGTTGCACATGGTGTCCAAAATCATACACCGGATAGTGCCGGTGGGTCGAATATGCCGCTACTTCAGTCCCAGATAAGCCGGCACTGTCTCTTCCGCCGTGCCAAGGGCGGTCGCGAGGGCGATTTTTGCCGAATTGTGCTGGCCGAGGCTCGCGATGTAATTTTCGTTCGCCAGTGCCAGCGCCTGCTGGGCTTCGATGACCTCGATGTTGTCCGTGACGCCCGCGCTGAAACGGTCCCGCGCCTGGCTGAGCGTTTCAGTCGCCAGCCCGACGCTCTCCTTCGCCACATCCACCTGCTGCGCCGCCGATTCCAGATCGAGCAGGGCGCTTCGCACCTCGAAATCGATCCGTCCCCGCAGGCCTTCGACCTCATTGCGGCGATTCCGAAGGACCGCTTCGGCCTGATCCACATCCGTCTTCGTCCGGCCGCCCGCATAAATCGGCACCTTCACGCCCGCCGTGAAATCGTACGTACCGTGCGAATGCGCGAAGTTCGATCCGATGTCGCCGTAATCCGCCTGCACCACCACCGAGGGCCAGTGCTGCGACTGTGCGGACTGCAGTGCGAACTCGGCCGCCCGCACATTCGCCTCCGCCGCGCGGAAATCCGGCCGCTGCGAGGTCGCCTGTTTGACCAGGCTCTCCCGTGAGGTCTCCAGCGGTGCGAACGGAAAAGCGTCCGTCACGTTGAAAGTCTGACCGGTGGGCAGGCCGATCGCCCGCGCCAGCGACAGCTTATCTTTCTCGATCTGGCTGTTCTGCGCTACCAGTCGCTGCTGCTCGGTACGCAACTGAAGTCGCGCTCGCAGGACGTCGATCCCCGCCACTGTCCCCGCGTTCTTCTGGTCGTTCGCCCGGTCATACAAAGCCTGCGCGGTGGTAATTTCGGCCTGAATCGCCTGCGCCCGCGCCGTGTCCGTGATCACCGCCAGGTAAGCGTTGCTCACTGCTTCCACGACGAGATTGCGCGTGTCGTCCGCCGAAAGGGCTGCCGCTTTCTGGCTCTCGGACGCTGATTTCAGATTCCGCAGCGAGGGGCGGTCGTAAACCGTCTGCTGAGCGTATACTCGGATGTTTTCCGTTCCGAACGGACCCACCACCGCCGGAAAGCCGGGCACGCCGCCGAATCCGAACGCCGCCAGATCGTTCTGCCCGGAGGTTTGGATCGCCGCGGCGGAAATACCAGGCAGCAGCGTACTCAATGTCCGTTGACGTTCGGCCTTCGCCACGTCTGCCAGATCGTGACTGGTCAGAATGCCGAGGTTGTACTTCAAACCCCGCCGGATGGCGTCGCGCAGGGTAAGGTCGAGCGGAGTTGCCGTCGCCTGCCCGGTTGGCAGACTGCCGCTGAAGCGAATTTCGGGCCGGGACTGGAGCACGGGTGCCGGGCCATTGGGTGGCGCGGCGGGCGGTGGTCCGAACTGCGCCATCGCGCCGGATGTGGCAAAGCCGCAAAGACCTATAGCGAACAGGACGGGGGATTTCAGTCGCAACGGATTTATCTTCCTCACTTGTATTCTCCCAACCGGGCCACGCGGAGGAAAGTGAACATCTGCATCATCGGGCCGCTACCATTTCCAGATGCCCAAATTTTCAATCGGTTGCGCTGGAGTCTTCCTCCGCCACGCCCATGCTTTTGGGCCGCTGCCCGGCCGCTCGTTCCGGGTTCGGCAACGGAATTGTGACTTGCGTCCCGGCGGGCGGACGCGCCAAAGTGGTAGTTGGCTCAGCGCACCGTCTGCGCGGAATCCTGAAACTTAATTTCGCTTTACCCGAGGAGCTCGATCGATGAAGCAAAGTCTTCCCAACGAACTCGCTGTCGCCGTACATGCAGCCACCGGGGACTGGACGGCAAACGCCAAAGTAGCCCGCCTGTGGAGCCGCGACAAGTCCCTCTGGACCAACGCCGATGAAGATAAGTGGCTTGGCTGGATGGACATAGCGGACAAACAACTGGCCGATCGCGCGCGTTTCGAGCAGATCTCCGCCGACGTCCGCGCGGGCAAATTCGAAGACGCCGTCCTGCTCGGCATGGGCGGGTCGAGTCTGTGTCCGGAAGTCCTGGCCCTCACCTTTGGTCGCCAGCCCGGTTTTCCACAGCTCCACATCCTTGATTCCACCGATCCCGCCCAGGTCCTTGCGGTTCAGGCCGCTGCCGACCCGACGAAAGCTCTCTTTGTGGTCGCCAGCAAGTCCGGCAGCACACTCGAACCCAATGTCTTCAAGCAGTATTTCTTTGAACAAGCCGGCGGCTCTGCTTCCGATGCCGGCAGCCGCTTCATTGCCATCACCGACCCGGGCTCGAAAATGGAGGCCGTCGCCCGCGCCGATGGATTCAGCCGCATCTGCTACGGTCTGCCGTCGATCGGCGGCCGGTATTCGGCGCTGTCCGACTTCGGGATGGTCGCCGGCGCTGTCATGGGCATCGATGTCGGCCGGTTTCTCGAAGGCGCCGTTAAAATGGCCGCGGCCTGCAGGGGAAATGACGCCGCCGTCAATCCAGGCGTCTCGCTTGGGCTGGCCCTCGGAACCCTCGCCAACGCCGGCCGCGACAAGCTCACGCTGGTGACCTCGCCCGCTATCCATGACCTCGGCGCCTGGCTCGAACAACTGGTGGCCGAATCCACCGGCAAGAACGGTAAAGCGATTATTCCAGTGGATCGCGAACCGCTGGCATCGCCCGCTGCCTACGGGACGGACCGCGTCTTCGCCTACATCCGCTACGCGCCGGCACCCGATGCCGCGCAGGACGCCGCCGTCGCCGTGCTCGAAGCTGCCGGTCAGCCGGTGCTGCGCATCGACCTCGCCGATATTTACGACCTTGGTGCCGAATTCTTCCGCTGGGAGATCGCCACGGCCGTCGCCGGCGCGCTGCTCGGAATCAATCCATTCGATCAGCCAGACGTGGAAGCCAGCAAGATCGAAACCCGCAAGCTCACCAATGAGTTCGAAGCCACCGGCCACCTGCCTCCGGAAACGCCAATCCTCGAAGCAGACGGGTTCCGGTTCTTTACCGACGCGCGTAATGCCGCGCAACTGGCCGGCAGCACCGCGGTGGAACTCCTGCGATCTCACTTCAGCCGCATTCACGCCGGCGATTACTTCGGGCTGCTCGGCTATATCCGGATGAATCCCGAACACGAAGCGGTGCTGCAGTCGATCCGCCTCGCCGTGCGCGATCGAAAACGTGTTGCGACGTGTCTCGGCTTCGGCCCGCGCTTCCTTCACTCGACGGGCCAGGCTTATAAGGGTGGCCCGGATTCCGGCGTTTTCCTGCAAATCACCTGCGACGATGCCCGGGATGTTGCGATCCCGGGGCAGAAATTTACGTTTGGGGTCGTCAAAGCCGCGCAGGCTCGTGGCGATTTCGATGTTCTGGCGGAACGAGGCCGGCGCGCCCTTCGCGTTCATCTCAGCAGCGACGTCCACGGCGGACTGGCAAACTTACAGAAAGCAATCCTGGAGGCAATCGCGTAATGCAAATCGGAATGGTTGGACTCGGCCGCATGGGCGGCAATATGGCAAAGCGCCTGACGCGCGGCGGTCATGAAATGGTGGTGTTCGATCTCGACGCCGCCCGCGTGGCGGAATTCGAGCAGGAAGGAATGAAGGGTGCCACCGAACTGGAGAAGTTCGTGGATCAATTGGCGAAGCCCCGCGTGGCCTGGCTCATGGTTCCGGCCGGCGATGCCACCGAAGGCATGGTCAACCGCCTCGCCGCCATGTTCGAACCCGGCGACATCCTGATCGACGGCGGCAATTCGTACTTCAAGGACGACGCCCGCAGAGCCGCTGCGCTTCGTGAAAAGGGTATCCACTATGTGGATGTCGGCACGAGCGGCGGCGTATGGGGACTCGAGCGCGGCTATTGCCTGATGGTCGGGGCCGACGAAGCCGTTTTTAAACATCTGGAACCGATCTTCAAGACGCTGGCGCCGGGGCAGGGCGACGTTGCCCCCTCGCCGGGACGCTCGTCTGAAGGCAAGACTGCTCATCTGGGCTATCTGCATTGCGGGCCCAGCGGTGCCGGGCACTTCGTCAAGATGGTGCACAACGGCATCGAATATGGCCTGATGCAGGCGTACGGCGAAGGCTTCGACATCATGAAGAACGCCGTTTCGAAGGAACTGCCGGAAGCGCTTCGTTATAACCTCGACCTCGGCGAAATTGCCGAACTCTGGCGTCGCGGCAGCGTGGTGAGTTCCTGGCTGCTCGATCTCACGGCCATTGCTCTCGCCCAGGAGCCGGGCCTTGAAAGCTACACGGGCTTTGTTCAGGATTCGGGCGAAGGCCGCTGGACCATCCAGGCCGCGATTGAAGAAGCCGTGCCCGCGGACGTCCTGACCGCAGCGCTCTTCGTGCGATTCCGCTCGCGGCAGGATCACACCTTCGCGGAAAAGATGCTTTCGGCAATGCGCAAGCAGTTTGGCGGCCACGTGGAGCAAGGCGCGCCCGCAAAAGGCGGCAAGTCATGAGCGCGGGCGGCAACGGCAAACGCCATCTTTCTCAGGAAAGTGCGCGCACGGCCGACCGGTGCGTGATGACCGTTTTCGGCGCTTCCGGCGATCTCACCAAGCGCAAGCTGCTGCCGGCCATCTACAACCTCGGCCGCAATAACCTGTTGCCTCGCGAATTCGCCATCCTCGGCTTCGCGAAGGACGTATTTACCGAGGAAGACTTCCGTAAGACGATCCGCGCCGAGCTCAAGGAGTACAGCGGCAGCACCGGTTCCCAGTCCGACGAAGCGCTCTGCGACTGGATCGCCGAACACACTTACTACCTTTGCGGCGACTTCGCCAACCCCGCCGATTACGCGCTCCTGAAGCAACGGATCGACGAACTCACCGAGCGCCATCACACCGGCGGCAACGTCTTCTACTACATGGCGACGCTGCCGCAGTTTTTTCCGGAAATCATCCGGCAACTGGGTGCGGTCGGCCTCACCCACGAAGAAAAGGACACCTGGCGCCGCGTGATCGTCGAAAAGCCGTTCGGCAGCGACGTGGAATCGGCCCGGGCGCTGAACCGCGAAATCGGCGAAGTGCTGGACGAAAAGCAGATCTACCGGATCGACCACTATCTCGGCAAGGAAACGGTTCAGAACATCTTGGTTTTCCGTTTCGCCAACGGCATTTTCGAACCCGTCTGGAATCGCCGGTACATTGACCACGTGCAGATCACGGTGGCCGAAAGCCTCGGGGTGGAGCGCCGCGGCGGCTACTACGAAAAGGCCGGCTGCCTGCGGGACATGATCCCGAACCATATTTTGCAGCTCGTCACCCTCACCGCCATGGAGCCGCCGACCTCTTTCGAGGCCGATGCCGTGCGCGACGAGCAGGCCAAAGTGCTGAACGCGATGCAGCCGATCCTTCCCGAAGACGTGCTGACGCGCGCCGTGCGCGGCCAGTATGGCGAGGGCGACGTGGCGGGCGAACACGTGCCGGGCTACCGCGCCGAGCAGTTCGTCAGTCCGAAATCGAATACGGAAAGCTTCGTGGCGCTGAAGCTACAGGTTGACAACTGGCGCTGGGCCGACGTGCCGTTTTACGTCCGCACCGGCAAGCGGATGCCGAAGCGGCTCACCGAAATCGCGATTCAGTTCCGGCGTGCGCCATTCATGCTCTTCCGCGACACCACGGTGCAACATCTGGCGCCCAACATGCTGGTGATGCATATCCAGCCCGACGAAGGAATCTCCCTGCAGTTCGGCGCCAAGATTCCCGGAGCGCACGTGCAGGTGGGCAGCGTCACTATGGACTTCAATTACGCCGATTATTTCGGCAGCGAGCCGAGCACCGGCTATGAGCGACTGCTGTATGACTGCATGATCGGCGATGCCACGCTCTTTCAGCGCGCCGATATGGTGGAAGCCGGCTGGCGGGTGGTGGAACCGGTTCTGGACGTCTGGAAGGCGCTGCCGCCGCGCGCGTTTCCCAATTACGCCGCCGGATCCTGGGGCCCGAAGGACGCGGACGAACTGCTGCACCGCGATGGAAGAGCCTGGCGGGAAGAGTGAGGGGGGCCGTCAGCCGCCCCCAAAACGGCCTCGTTCCGGGCGGGATAGTCGGCTGCGGGTCTCATTTGCTACGATAGTTGAGTTATGGCAATTCCGAACATTAAGCGGTTCCGGCCGTTCTGCCCCACCTGCAACGAAAACTTCACTCTGATGGCCGTGCTGCCCAAGGACGCCAACGTCGATGCCTACCTGACCGATGCGGTCTCGCGGCACGACCACAAGGCCTTCCAGGACGCCAAGGCGCAGATGAATAAGGTCCGCGTCGGCCAGCAGAAACAGCAGAAAAAGAAGTAGTTCCGGCCTTCGTCTTACGAAGCGGACCCGGCGGCCTTCGCGCTGCCGGGTCCGCTTTCTTTTTGCCGCGGGGTTTCCCGGTTCGCCGGTCAGTTTCCCGGTTCGCCGGTCAGTTCCCCAGTCGGGCGAGCAGGGAGCGCGAAGCGCGCAGCCCTTCGCGCTGCACTTCTTCATCCCGATCGCGGCTGACGCTGTCGAGTGGTGCCACCGACGTCGTGTCCCCGCTCTGCGCCAGCACGCGCGCCAGCTGAATCTTTTCGTCGCGCGTCCCCTGCCCGAGCGGCCCGTAGAGTGCCTGCAGGACCGACTTGCTGCGCGCCGCCTCCACCAGATACGCCCACGCCACCTCGCGGTACGCGGCCGAGTTCAGCGTGCTGATGAGATAACGAAGCGGAGCCGTCTCCGAGACGTCAGCATTGCCGCCCAGTACCAGCGCGAAGGCCGCGCCGAGCCGGGGCATCATCTTCTCCTCATCGTGCCAGGCCTTTTCAAGCGCCGCGCGGTCCCGCGGATCGCCCAGCCGACCGAGACCTTCCGCCGCCGCCGCGCGCAACCGGTCATCCTTCGCGGCGAGTTCGCGGAGCAGCAGATCGCGGTCGATCGCGGCGGGCATCGCGGCCAGCGCCAGCAGAGCGGCGCGTTCCATCTTCGTATTGCGCGGGTTGGCGATTACTCCCCGCAGTGCAGGCAGCGCATCGGTGCTGCGCAGCAGGCCGGCGGTCTCGATGGCCGCATTCTGTACTTTGTCGTCGAGGTCGCGCAGTAAATAAGTGATTCGGGGGCCCGCAGAAGGGTCGCCGATCTTCTGCATCGCGATCAGCGCTTCATACAGGATGGCGTTGTCTTTCGTCCGCAGCGCCTCCAGCAGATCGGGTAACGCGGCCCTGCCCCGCAGGATGCCGACGGCGCGGCAGGCATTGGCCCGGGCATCGTAACTGGCCCCGCCGCGGGCGAGCAGCCCCAGCGCTGTGATGACGTCCGGCCGCACGGCAACGTAAGCATCGACGGTCTGGTCGTTGGAATCGGAAAGCTTCGCCCGTACGGCGGTGCCGGCGCGCACCAGCGTGGAGCCAGGGCCGGTCTTTACGTACCCGGGGAGATAGTAGTTCACGAGGCCGTCCGTGGCGCGGATCTGCATCTCGGGATCGGCGTCGCGGGTGGCCCGGATGAGCGGATCGATGATGTCCTTGCCGCCGACGGAGATCAGCTGTTTGACGGCTTCAACGCGCGTATCGAGCTCCGCGGCGTTCAGGTAGCCGGATATAGCGGGAATTCCCTGCTGGCCCTGTTTGGCCGCCGCGCGGACGTCTTTCGGCGTCTGCGCCGGCAGCGGAAGACTACCGAGTGAGGCGAGCAGAATCAGCGCGGGCAACGAATAACGCATGCAATATTTATTATGGCGTGAGCAATGACGGACTGTCGTCCTCACATCCGCGCGACCAGTGCGGGCGCAGGGAAAGCAGCACGGCTTAACGGACGAAGTCGGCAGTGACGCGGTGCGGGATGACCCCGGCTTCATGACCCAGATCGAACAGCTTCTGCGCGGCCTTCGGGATCACGTCGCCGGCGTCTACCGTGTAGTGGTTCACGTACATGCCGATAAACTTTTCGGCGAGGCGTGGTTCCATGTCGCGGGCGAACTGGAGTGAGTATTCCAGCGCCTCGGCGTGGTTGTCGAGCGAGTACTGGATGCTTTCCCGCATCATCCGGCAGCACTCCGCCTTCACGTCGTCCGGCAGCGCCCGCCGCAGAACGTTACACCCGAGCGGCAGCGGCAGATCGTACGTCTCTTTCCACCACTTGCCCATGTCGAGAACGCGGTGAAACCCGCTCTTGTTGTACGTGAGCTGGGCTTCGTGAATGATCAGGCCGAGGTCGGCCGCGCCGGCCGTGACGGTCTGGAGGATCTGGTCAAACGGCACCACCACGGGTTCGAAATCCTGCTCGAAAATCTTCAGCGCCAGGTAGGCCGAAGTGAGCGTACCCGGGATGGCGATCTTCTTCCCCTTGATTTCCTCGGGCTCCAGCGGCTTCGTGGAGACGACCAGGGGGCCGTAACCATCGCCGATGCTGGAGCCGCTGGCCATGAGGATGTACTTGTCAGCAATATACGGGTAGGCGTGATAAGAAATCGCGGTCAGGTCGTAAAACCCTTCCATCGATTTCCGGTTAAGCGTTTCGATATCGGCCAGAACGTGCCGGAAATTCACCCGCGGCGAGCGGATTTTCCGCGTCGCAATGCCGTAAAACATGAACGCGTCATCGGAATCGGGACTGGCGGCGCTGTTGATGTCAATGATGGCTGGATCCGGCATAATGAACGAGGTCGGAATCGTCAGTATCGCATGGAGACGGCTGCGAACTGGCTAAACGGGGGCTGAAAACGGGGCCGGAGCTGCGGAATTTCGGTTAATCCTACGGATGAACCGTCTTCGGATGCACAGGCGTGGGACGGCGCGGAACTTTGTGGGCGTTCTTCTTCCCGTTGTACGTGTTCTTCGGCTTTATCGTCTTCGGCTTCTTCGCGGCTTCAACCGGGCTGATTACGAAAAAGAGCGAAATCGCGAGCAACAGGTAGCGCATCACCTTCATCTTACCTGATTCGGCTGGGGAAAATTCCGGTACATCAGGAAAAAGCTGAAGACGGTCAGGATCAGGCAGACGGCCGCAAGTGACCGCCACAATGCTTCTTTGCCCCGCGAGGAGTGGACCGGCGTACCCGCCGCGTAGCCGACGCAAAATCCAGCCGCGAGTCCCCCGATGTGCGCCCAGTTGTCGACCTGGAAGCCGGGGATCAGCCCCAGCGCGAGAATGTAGACCACCCATTTCACATAAAAATTGCGCACCGCGCGGCCCACCGAAGACCGGTTGGCCACGCCGAAGGCAATCATGGCGCCGATCAGCCCCATGATGCCGGCCGAGGAACCGATCGACAAGACCGGATTCTCCCGCGCGCTCAGGTAAAAGCCGCCAACCGTGCCGGCGAAGTAGATGACGAGGAAGCGGGGCGTAGCGTAAACCTGCTCCGTTTGCGCCCCCAGGTCGTAGAGGACCCAGCTGTTCATCAGAATATGCATCAGACCGCCATGCAGAAACCCGGCGGTCACCAGACGCCAGTATTCGTGGTCCTGCCAGATGCTGGGGCCAAACTTCGCGCCGAAAGCCCAGAGCGCCTGGCTTTCGCCGAACGACTTGCCGATCAGAACGGTGGCAATGTAAAGGCCTGTGTTGATCAGCAGGATCAGGATGGTGGTGAAGTGCGCCTGCGGAATCAGCCCGCCCAGGATCTCCCCCGGTTGGCGCATATCGATGGAACGCGGCCCGACCGGGTTGTTGCAATACGGACAGGTGCGGTCGCTCGTGGTGATGAAAGCCCGGCAGTTCGGGCACATCCGCCGCTTATCCACGCGACGACTTTCCCGGGGCAGCAGCTGGCTTTGCGGTGACAGCGTTCATTTTTTCGTACTCTTTGACAAAGTGATCCTTGTCGGGCGCGCGCCGCACGCAAAGGCGAAAGGCCAGCAGCGCGCCGAAAGCCATCTTCACAATATCGACGCTTGAATAGATGCCGTGAAGCATCCAGAAATGCTTGTAGACCGGATCGGTAGCGGGCAACCCCTCCACCGTCCGTCCCAGATCGACGATCTGCGGCGTCAGGAAAAACCGCTCGGCCGCGACGATCGCCAGCATGCCCAGCACCAGCGCCATGTACAGCTTCTGCGGGCGGTCGCCGAACAGCAGAATCAGGAAGAGCAGCGCCCCCATGCCCAGTTGCGCCCACTCCCAGTTGGTGAAAATAAAATTATTTTCTTCCGCGGCATTCCGCCGCAAAATGGCCTTCACCTGCGGACGGCCAATCTGGTTCAGTTCGACCGCGGTGACCGGACTGCCGGGGCTGGCGAGGAATCGGTCAACCGTACGGAAATTCTGGATGACGGCGACATCTGCAAGAACTGCTGCGCCGAGCCAGATGCCGATCAGAACTGCGGCGATTCTGCGGAACTGGATCATAGCTACCGTCCTGCTGGCTGGCTGGCGGGCGGCACAATGCCGTTCATCCGGAGATAAACCACCATTTGCCCGTAGTGATCGAACGTATGCCAGAACAGCATGCCCACCGATTCGGCGCGCGTCGTCGTGTTTTTCGGATTGAACGGACTTGGCATCGCCTCGGCGAGGTTGGCGTTGGTGACGGTGCCGACGGCCTTATGGGCGTGGGCGAAAGCATCTTTGACGTACTTCACGATGTCTTCTTTTTTCGTCAGCTCCGCCGGACCGTTATCGTCTTTCGCCGGGGCGATTGGTTCGCCGAGGAGTCCGGATGATATCTGATTGATTGCAAACGCCACGTGCTTCGCCTGCACGCCAAACGTGCGGACGCCGGTAAATGCGCCACCGGGCGTCGAAGGTGCGAAGCCGAACTTGTCGGCGGGCATTGCTTCCACCAGACCCACAACTTCGCGCTCCACGCCGGAAAGCTGGTGGTCGTAATTCTGGCGCATATTGGGCGCTTCGTCCGCCGCCGGCAGGGAGAGAGCAGAGAGCGCCAGAACGGCGAACGTACGAATTAAATACATGCTGCTTCCAGTGTACCGGCAGCGGGAATCGCCCTGCCGGAACCGCTCCCGGATTTGCCGCGGGACCGCTGCGAAATAGCCCCGCATGTGAAAATTTGTAATAGATGAAGAAACTTCTCGCCCTGAACCGTGGCGAAATCGCGATCCGCATCATGCGCGCGGCCACTGAACTCGGTCTGCGTACCGTCGCAGTCTACTCCAAGGAGGACCGTCTCGGTCTTCATCGTTTCAAAGCAGACGAAGCCTACCAGATCGGCGAGGGCCTTGGCCCCGTGCAGGCCTATCTGGATGTGGAAGGCATCGTCGCCATGGCCAAAGAAAAGGGCGTCGATCTCATTCACCCCGGCTACGGCTTCCTGTCTGAGAATCCGGCGCTGCCGCGGGCCTGCGAAAAGTACGGCATCACCTTCGTCGGACCCAGCGCCGAACTGCTGGAAATGCTCGGTGATAAGACAGCCGCGCGCAAACTGGCCGAACGGGCCGGCGTGCCCGTGGTTCCGGGCAGCGATAATCCTGCCGACGTGGCGAAAATCGGCTTCCCGCTCATCATCAAAGCTGCCTTCGGCGGCGGCGGGCGCGGCATGCGCGTGGTGGAAAATGCCGAACAGTTCCAGGGCAAGCTCGAAGAGGCCACTCGCGAGGCCGCGGCCGCATTCGGCAACGGCGCCGTGTTCCTCGAACGCTATATTCGGCGCGCCAAGCACATCGAGGTTCAGATTCTGGGCGACAGGCACGGCAACATCGTGCATCTGTACGAACGCGATTGCTCCGTGCAGCGCCGCCATCAGAAAGTTGTGGAAGTCGCCCCGGCCGTGGGCCTGCCGAAGAAGGTGCGCGACGCTGTGGCGGAAGCGGCGCTCAAGCTGGCTCGCGAAGCCGGCTATTACAACGCGGGCACGGTGGAATTCCTTGTCGACGCCGATACCGGCGAGTTCTTCTTCATTGAGGTAAATCCGCGTGTTCAGGTGGAGCACACTGTCACCGAACTGGTGACCGGTATCGACATCGTGCGCTGCCAGATTCTCGCCGCGCAGGGCCACAAGCTGCATGAAGCGCCCATCGGTCTGCCGGAGCAGAAGAACATTCCGCTTTACGGATATGCGCTGCAGTGCCGCGTGACCACCGAAGACCCGACTAATAATTTCACGCCCGACTATGGCCGCCTGCAGACTTACCGTTCGCCCGCCGGCTTCGGCGTGCGTCTCGACGGCGGCTCAGCTTACAGCGGCGCGACCATCACTCCCTATTACGATTCGCTTCTGGTGAAGATCAGCGCCTGGGCGGCGGAGTTCGATCAGGCCTGCAACCGCGCCGACCGCGCCCTTCGCGAATTCCGCGTGCGCGGCGTCAAAACCAACATCCCGTTTCTCGAAAACGTCGTCAACAATCCGGACTTCCGCGCCGGCAACGTGACGACGTCGTTCATCGATCAGACGCCGAGCCTTTTCAACTTCAAGCTGCGTCAGGATCGCGCCACGCGCCTGCTTACGTATCTCGGAGAAACGATCGTCAACGGCAACCCGGAAGTAGCCGGCAAGGTGAAGCCGAAGGAGTTCCGCCCCGCTCCGGTGCCGCAGCGCATTCCGCTGCCGCCGCCGCGCGGCACCAAGCAGCTTCTTGACGAAATGGGTCCGGAGAAGTTCGCGCAATGGATGACCGCGCAGCCGCAGTTGTTGATGACGGACACCACGTTCCGTGACGCGCACCAGTCCCTGATGGCGACGCGTATGCGCGGCGCCGACATGCTGACGATCGCCAACTACGTGTCGCATCGGCTGCCGAATCTGTTCAGCCTCGAAATGTGGGGCGGGGCGACTTTCGACGTCTCCATGCGCTTTCTGCTGGAAGACCCTTGGCTGCGTCTGCGCAAGCTGCGCGCCGCGATCCCGAACATCTGTTTCCAAATGCTGTTCCGCGCCTCGAATGCGGTCGGCTATCGCGCTTATCCCGACAACGTGGTGCGCGAATTCGTGCTCGAAGCGTCGCGCCAGGGCATGGATATCTTCCGTGTCTTCGACTCGCTGAACTGGCTGCCCAACATGCGGGTCGCCATGGAAGCGGTGCGCGATACGAAGAGCCTCTGCGAAGCGGCGATCTGCTACACCGGCGACATTCTCGACCCCTCCCGCCAGAAGTATTCGCTGAACTACTACGTGAAGATGGCGAAGGAGCTGGAGAAGATGGGCGCGCACATCCTTGCCATCAAGGACATGGCCGGCCTGCTGCGTCCCTACGCCGCCGAAGTGCTGGTGAAGGCACTGCGCGACGAAGTCGGGATCCCGATTCATTTCCACACGCACGATACCAGCGGCGTCAGCGCCGCGTCCATCCTCAAGGCGGCGGACGCGGGAGTCCATGTAGCGGACGCGGCCATTGCGTCCATGAGCGGGCAGACCAGCCAGCCGAATCTGAATTCCATCGTCGCGGCGCTGCAGAATACGCCGCGCGACACGGGCCTCGACCTCGATGCGCTGAACAACTGCGCCGATTACTGGGAAACCGTGCGCAGCTGGTACGCGCCCTTCGATACCAGCCCGAAGTGCGGCACCGCCGAAGTTTATCTGCATGAAATGCCCGGCGGTCAGTATACGAATCTGAAGGAACAGGCCGAATCGCTTGGCCTCGGAACCAAATGGCCCGCCATCGCGCGGATGTATCGCGACGTCAACCTCGCGTTCGGCGACATTGTGAAGGTCACGCCGTCGAGCAAGGTGGTCGGCGATATGGCTCTGTATCTCGTGAGCCACGACCGCACGATTGAAGAGTTCCTGAGCCTCGAACCGGGCCACAGCGCATCGATTCCCAACTCCGTCATCGACATGTTCGAAGGCTCTCTCGGTGAGCCTGAAGGCGGGTGGCCGGAGAAGGTTCGGCGGATCGTTCTCAACGGCAGGATCCCGCGCGCGGGACGTCCCGGCGAACATCTGGCCGCGGCCGACTTTGCAGAAGTCGCAGCCAAAGTGAAGGCCGCCATCGGACGCAAACCGGCACACGACGAAGTCCTCAGCTATCTCATGTACCCCGAGGTCTTCCTGAAGTTTGCCGAAGCGCGCGCCGCCTACAGCGATGTGGATGTGCTGCCGACGCCGCAATTCTTCTTCGGTATGGAGAAGGGCGAGGAGATCGCCATCGACATCGAAGCCGGCAAGACGCTGGTGGTGAAATTCCTCGCCGTCAGCGATCCGCATCCGGACGGCACGCGAACCGTGTTCTTCGAGATCAATGGCCAGCCGCGCGAAGTCGACGTGCGCGATAAGAGTCTGCGGTCGTCGGTAGCTGCGCGGGTGAAGGCGAACCCGGCGAATCCGGCTGAAGTCGGCGCGCCGCTGCCCGGGTTGATTACGGCCGTTTCGGTCAGCGAGGGCGCATCGGTGAAAAAAGGCGACAAACTGCTGGTGATCGAGGCCATGAAGATGCAGAGCACCGTTTACGTTCCCGCGGACGGCAAGGTCACGAAACTTGCTGCCCAGATCGGCATGCAGGTGGAAGCGAAGGATCTGCTGGCTGTCGTGGAATAGTGTCCGTGCCGGCGTGTCTGGCCGGCATCGGCGAAGTTATTTGAGTGGTCGGAAGAGTTTGGGGGAATGAGGCGCGCTCATGAGTAAGAGCAGAAGCCTGTTGCGATACTCCGCTTTAGCGTACGCCGTGCTCGCCAGCTGCGCTCTTCACGCGGAGACGAAGGCGATTCCGCTGATTCCGAATTCGTCCATCAAGCTGGTGGGCGTCGAACTCGCTTCCGTGACTTACAAAGGGCGCAAAGCCATGCAGGTCACCCACCGCGAAGGTGAGGACGGTCGCAGTCTCGCCATTCTGCCGGGCATTGATTTTACCGACGGAATCATTGAGTACGATTTCGCCGGCGACGTGAAGCCAGGCTCCGGCGACGGTTTCCGCGGTTTCTCCGGACTCGCCTTCCGCGTCCAGCCCGGAGGCTCTGAATACGAGTGCTTCTACCAGCGCCCCCGCAACGGACGTTCGGAAAATCAGGAGCAGCGCAACCATTCCGTGCAGTACATCTCGATGCCGGATTTCCCCTGGCAGCGGCTCCGTATGGAAACGCCGGGCCGCTACGAATCTTACGTCGATATGGTGCCGGGCGAATGGACTCACGTCCGGATCGAGGTGCACGGCGCCCGCGCACTGCTGTTTGTGAACCATGCCACCCAGCCTGTGCTGATCGTGAATGACCTGAAGCATGGAATATCGCACGGCACGCTCGCGTTATGGGTGGACGTCGGAACTGTTGCTCACTTCGCCAATCTCAGGATTACGCGCTAGGTAAGCTCCGGTGGCAAAGGCGTCCAGCGCGGCTGCGCTCTCGATGAGCGGGACCACGCGAACACGAGTCCTGGACAGCGAAGCGAGTTCCCCGGTTACAATTCGGACGGGACATCAAGGGAGGCCGCATTGAAAATCACAGCTTTGTTTTGTGCTCTGGCTGCTGCGGGCGCGCTATATGGCGAAACCAGGACCGTTCCACTGGTTCCGAACCCGGCCATCAAACTGGTAGGCGTCGAACTCGCTTCCGTAACCTACAAAGGGCGAAAAGCCATGCGGGTCACCTATCTTTCGGGTGAGGATGGTCACAGCCTGGCTGTCTTGCCCGGCATCGATTTCAGCGATGGCGTGATCGAATACGATTTCGCCGGCGGGGTAAAGCCCGGGGCGACTCCCGATTTTCGCGGCTTCACCGGGCTTGGCTTTCGCGTCCAGCCGGATGGCGACAGTTACGAATGCTTTTACCAGCGCCCGCTTAACGGACGTTCGGAAAACCAGGAGCAGCGCAACCATTCCGTGCAGTACATGTCGCTCCCCGACTTCCCCTGGCTCCGCCTGCGCACGGAAACGCCCGGGCGCTACGAATCGTACGCCGACATGGTGCCGGGCGAATGGACTCACGTACGCATCGAAGTCAAAGGCAGCCAGGCACGGTTGTTCGTCAATCGGGCCGCGCAGCCTGTACTGGTCGTCAATGACCTGAAGCACGGCGCTTCCCGGGGAACGATCGCGCTCTGGGTTGGCGTTGGCACCGTGGCGCACTTCGCAAATCTGCGGATCACCCGGTAGAGTCCGCAAGACCGACCCAGCATGTCCGGTTCGCTGAGGCGAGTGCCTTACGCGATGAGGCGGTAGAATGAGCCTTTGGATGCTTGGCGGCGCCAGGCGGGCTAACGATTCGCTTGCCGCCTTCGTATCCATAAGCCCGGGTGGCGAAATCGGCAGACGCAACGGACTTAAAATCCGTTTTCCCGCAAGGGGAGTGTGGGTTCAATTCCCACCCCGGGCACCAAAAGTCCGATAACATCAAGCGTCTATCGCTCAAAAAAAGTGTCCTGGCGACAGGGCACTTAAACTAATCAGCACGAATCGGACTTCGAAAAAACTTCTGCACTGCCGGTCGACAGGACTTATCTCTCCGAGATGACTTTTGCCGGCGTTACAAGTCTTCCAGTTTTAGCGTTCACGCCCCAGTCTGAAGCCCGCCTGTCTCCCCGGACATTCATCAGAAAATCTCAATGGACTTCAGGCAGGTGAATGCAGTAGCATTACCTCACTGGAGCGACCATGCTGTCTGCTGAAAGAGCATTCTGCGCGATCATTATCGCCTGTGGGCTGGCTTACGCGGAACCGACGGGAAAATGGGACGACGTCGCCAGACTCATGCCAACTTCGCAGATTCTGGTTGAGACTACCGGGAGCAAGCCATTGCAAGGCACGCTGGAGTCGGTGACGGACGATGTTGTGGTCATAAAGCGCAGCGGGAAGCAAGAACCTATCGCGCGCAATTCGATAATCCGCCTTGCTGTGCGGACCACGAGCCATCGGCTGCGGAACTCCCTCATCGGTCTTGCTGTTGGAACCGCCATCGGGATAGGTGTCGCAGCAATCGACGCGCATACATGCACCGGCTTACTCTGCGGCCTCGGAGGAGTGACCCTTCTTCCTTTTGAAATGATCGGTGGCACCGCTGTAGGGGCCGCGGTCCCGACGGGTGGATGGCTCGATGTCTATCGAACCAGATAGGGCGGCCAAGATCTGTGCTGCTTTCGGGGAAACCATTGAGCGAAAGGTGCGGACCACGGGAACCGCTCGCATTGGGATCGCTTGTAGAGGGCGAGCACGTAAGCCGCAGTGTCATCCAATAAATGGGGGAACTGCGCTCAAATGAGAGATCGGAAAGATGTTGCGCGGATAAGTCCCGAAAGGTCGGGCTATCTACAGGCCTGTACCTGTTGGGGCTGAGATAGCCGCCTCGGGCGAATGTGCCATTGTCACGGTGCGACGCGCTGATATAAGAGTTAGAATCCGCTCTCGCGCAAGCGGCGTGTGGGTTCAATTCCCACCCCGGGCACCAGCATGAAAAGTTCCATTTACTGAAAGCGGCCGATAGCGATACTGCGACGAGGTCGCCAGTTTGCGGGTTGTGTGCGAAAAAGGCGTCTGACGCCGCGGCGAGTGACTTGGTCGCTAGCGACTTGGATGGTGGGCGCGCAGGGACTCGAACCCCGGACCTCCTGCGTGTGAAGCAGGCGCTCTAACCAGCTGAGCTACGCGCCCGAAAGGAAGGCAAACCCCTATTCTAATACAGCCCTTCTCTTCCCCTCTCGTCTTCCCCTTTCGCCGCATGCTTCAGCGTCCGATAAGCTTGCCTTAGATGGACGCGGCACAACCCGTAACCGACAACTCGCCCTCCGCGCTCTACCGGCAGCGCCTTGCCGATCGCACCGCCCGGCGCGACGCCTGCATCCTGCGCCGCAACCGCCTCGGAACCCTGCGCCTGTTCGTCTTCACCGCCCTCGCCGCGGCCATCTGGTATGCATTTCAAGGTCAGTCGCTCTGGTGGCTCGCCCCGCCCGTTGCGCTGTTCATCGTCCTCGTCTGGCTGCAGTCCCGCGCTGAGCGCGATGCCGAACTCGCCGCGCGCGCCATCCGTTTTTACGAACGCGGTCTGGCCCGCCTCGAGCATCGCTGGCAGGGCGGCGGCGAAACCGGCGCGCGCTTCCTCGATCCTCATCATCCCTACTCTTCCGATCTCGACCTCTTCGGCCGCGCCAGCCTCTTTGAGCTCCTTTCTACAGCCCGCACCCGTGGCGGTGAAGCGCGCCTTGCCTCCTGGCTCTGTGCCGGCGCGCCGGCGGACGTCATTCGCCTCCGCCACGAAGCCATCGAAGAACTCCGCCCCCTGCTCGATCTGCGCGAAAGCCTCGCCGTCCTCGCCGAAGACGTGCGCGGTTCCGAACACCCCGAGCAGCTCGCCGAGTGGGCCGCCGCGCCCGTCCTGACTTTTTCCAGCACCATCCGCATCGCCGCGCTCGTCCTTTCCTGCCTTGCCTTAGTCGCCATCTTCTGGTGGCTCGGCACGGACTTCGGCGCGGACGCCCGCCTCGCTCTTCTCACCATCGCCCTGCTCGAAGCCTTCATCGGCGTACGCTTCCGCGACCGCATTCGCTTCGCCGCCGCTTCCGTGGAAGAGCCCGCCCGCGATCTCGATCTCCTCAGCCGCATCCTCGCCGTACTCGAAGACTGCGAGTTCCGCTCGCCGCACCTTTCCGCCCTTCGCCGCGCCATTCATGTGGAAGGCGGCAGCGCCTCCCGCCGCATCGCCCACCTGCGCCGCCTGGTCGAACTGCTCGACTCGCGCGACAACGCCTTCGTCCGCGTCTTCGGCCCCGTCCTGCTCTGGACCACGCAACTCGGCATGGCCCTCGAAGCCTGGCGCGCCGCCACTGGCGACCGCGTGCCTGCCTGGGTCGACGCGGTCAGTGAAATCGAAGCCCTTTCGTCTCTCGCCAACTACGCGTACGAACACCCGGCCGACCCCTTCCCCGAACTCACCGCCGCCGACGATGTCTTCGACGGCGAAGGCATGGCCCACCCGCTGCTCAACGACGCCGCCTGCGTCCGCAACAGCCTCCGCATCGCCCCGCCGCTGCGCCTCTATGTCGTCAGCGGCTCCAACATGTCGGGCAAGAGTACGCTGCTGCGCACTATCGGGATCAACACCGTGCTCGCTCTCGCCGGTGCGCCGGTGCGTGCAAAGCGGCTCGTCCTTTCGCATGTTTCGCTTGGTGCCTCCATCCGCACCACCGATTCGCTCGAAGAAGGTCACTCCCGCTTCATGGCCGAAATCCTCCGCCTCAAGCAGGTGCTGGAGCTGCCCGCCCCCGCGCTGTTTCTGCTCGATGAACTCCTTGGCGGCACCAACTCGCACGACCGCGCGCTCGGCTCAGAAGGCCTCGTCCGCGCGCTGCTCGACCGCGGCGCCATCGGCCTCGTCACCACCCACGACCTTTCGCTCTCCCGCGTGGCAAACCAGCTCGCCCCGGTTGCCGACAACATTCATTTCGAAGATCGCCTCGAAGGCGGCCGGCTGATCTTCGATTACCGCATCCGCCCCGGCATCGTGGAACGCAGCAACGCGCTCGACCTCATGCGCGCTGTCGGGCTGGACGTTTAGGCCTCGCTGCCGGACGAGGTATCGTTGTATTGAATGTCCTCGCTTTCGCAAACTCTGGCCACCCGCATCCCCGCGGGAAAAATCCGCCAGCTAGAAGAGGCCATCGAAACCAGCATTCGCGGCAAGGCCGAAGTGGTTCGCCTCGCCCTCGTCTGCCTTCTCGCCCGCGGCCATCTACTCATTGAAGACGTCCCCGGCGTCGGCAAAACCACTCTTGCGCAGTCGCTCGCCCGCGCCGTCGATGGCAGCTTCCACCGCCTCCAGTTCACCAGCGATATGCTTCCCTCGGACGTGCTCGGCGTCACCGTCTACAACGCCCACTCCGAAGCCTTCGAGTTCAAACCCGGCCCCGTATTCACCAACTTCCTGCTCGCCGATGAAATCAACCGCACCACGCCGAAGACGCAGTCCGCGCTGCTCGAAGCGATGAACGAGCAGCAAATCTCCGTCGAAGGCCGCACCCTGCAGCTGCCCGAGCCCTTTATGGTGATCGCCACGCAGAATCCTTCCGAACACCACGGCACCTACCCGCTTCCCGAATCGCAGCTCGATCGCTTCCTTATGCGCGTCCGCATCGGTTATCCCGACCCCGCCAGCGAACGTGAAATCATCCGCCAGTCCGAACCGTCGCACGGCGAAGCCACTCGCTGCGTGCTGCGCCGGGAAGACCTCGCCGATCTGCAGGAAGCCGTGAAACACGTGAGTGTGGATGAAGCCATCGTGACTTACCTGCTGGCCATCGTGGAACGCACCCGCACCCACGAAGGCCTCGCCCTCGGCGTCAGCCCGCGCGGCTCACAGGCGCTCTACCGCGCTGCGCAGGCGCACGCTGCAATTGCCGGTCGGGCCTTCGCTCTGCCGGATGATGTGAAATTCCTTGCCCCGAAAGTGCTCGGCCATCGCGTGATGCCCGCCGCGCGCAACTCCCTCGCCGCCCGCCGCGGTGCCGGCAACGGAGCCGCCGCCGGTGAGCGCGTCATCGACGAGATTCTCAAAGAGATCGAAGTTCCGCTCTAGCCTTCCACAGGCATGCCGCCGCGCCAATCGCGCACAACGCCACAAACCAGTCGCCGAACAGCGTGTAGAGCGTCATGTCCTGCCGGTACGCAAAGGGCAACCGCGCCACCAGTTCCTGCCGCTCCGCCGCCCTCCGCACCACGCGTCCCGCCGGATCGATCGCCGCGGTGATTCCGTCGTTCGTCGCCCGCACGATCCACCGCCGGTTCTCCGCCGCCCGCATCCGCACAATCAGCAAATGCTGATTCCGCGCCGCCGACGTTCCATACCAGCTGTCATTCGAAATATTGAACAGCACCTCCGCGCCCGATGCCGCAAAGCGCCGCACATAATCCGGAAACACCGATTCATAGCAGATGAACGTCCCGATGCGGTGCCTGCCCAGTTGCGAGACCACCACGTCGCGTCCCGGCTCGAAGTCGCCCGCTTCCGTTGAAATCTTCCTTGCGATCACTCCGAACGGCCACGGCACAAACTCCCCGAACGGCACCAGGTTCACTTTGTCGTAACGGCTGATTTTCTGCCCGTCCGGCCCCACCAGCAACGCCGAGTTGAGCGGCGCATGATCCTCGGCGCGCGCTACAACCCCGGTAATCACGCTGGCCCTCGCCGTCTTCGCCACATTCGCCACCGCGCCGGTGAACGCCGAATCGTAGTCGTAAAACGGCGCCGGCATCTCGGGCCAGAGAATTACATCCGGCGCGCTGCCGCCGCCCGCTACCGGACTGACCGACAGCATCGAAAGCTGTCCGATCGTCCGCTTCACCAGTTCCTCGCTCCAGACCACGTCGTCGGCAAGATTCGGCTGCGCCACCACCGCCGACGCGCCGGCATGCTGCAGCGCCGGAGCGGCGGGAAGCACGATCAACCCAACCAGCGGCAGCAGCCACAGCAATCGGAGCCGCGGTGCCCGCGCCGCCACGCTCGCCAGCGCCGCCGCCAGCAGCGCGAATACGAACGAAAGCCCCCACACTCCTGTGAACGGCGCCAGCCGCAGCGGCAGCGACATCTCGCTTCCGGCGTTTCCCAGGTTCAGCCACTCGAAGCCCGTCCACGCGTGTGTCCACTCAATTGCCACCCACAGCGCCGCCACCGCCGGCAGCGCGTATGGCTTCCGCAGCAGCGGCCCTGCCAGCGCCGCAAACGCGCCCATCTGAATCGCTTTGGCGAGGCACAGCAGTACGAACAGCAGCCACGCGACCGCCATGCTCATGCCGCCGAACTGCGCCAGCGTATCGGTGATCCACCACGCGAGGCCGAACCAGTACGCCACGGCCGCCGCATAGCCCAACAAAAAGCGCCGCTTCCACGTCGCTTCGCGCGCGCAGGCAATGAGCAACGGCGCCAGCGCAACAGGAGCCAGCCACGCCAGCTCGTGTGGCGGAAACACAGCCACCAGCAACCCGCCGCTCAGCAGCGCGAGTAGCAGGTTCACAATCACGGCTGCCGGCTCGCGTGCGCCTGTTCGTTCACCTGGTCGGCCATATAAGAGCTGCGCACCAGCGGACCGCTGAAGACCATGCGGAATCCCAGCGCCATGCCCGTCTCGCGATACCGTTCGAACTGCTCCGGCGTCACGTATTCCTTTACCGCCAGATTGCGCCGCGTCGGCTGCAGATACTGCCCGATCGTCGCCACATCCGTATCCTGTTCGCGCAGGTCGCGCAGCAGCGCCGCCACCTCATCCGCCGATTCGCCCAGCCCCACCATGAACCCGGACTTCGTCATCACATCCGGCCTGTGCCTCCGCGCGAAGGCCAGCACATCGAGCGACTGCCGGTAATCCGCCTGCGGACGCACCCGCCTGTAAAGCCGCGGCACCGTCTCCATGTTGTGGTTGAACACATGCGGTCCGGCATCCAGCACGCGCGCCACCGCGTCCGTGTTGCCGCAAAAATCCGGCGTCAGTACCTCGACCCGCGCCTCCGGTACAGCTCGCCGCACCTCGCGCACCGTCTCGGCAAAGTGCCGCGATCCGCCGTCTTCCAGATCGTCGCGATTCACGCTTGTAATGACCACGTAGCGCAGCCGCATCTCCGCCGCCATCCGCGCCACATTTGCCGGTTCCGCCGGATCGAGCGCCATCTCGTGAATCCGCGGATTGCCCTTCGGCACCGAGCAAAATCCGCAGCCGCGCGTGCAGAGGTTGCCGAGGATCATGAACGTCGCCGCGCCACGGTGGAAACATTCGTGGATATTCGGGCACCGCGCCGATTCACAAACCGTGTGTAGATTCTTCGCCCGCAGTTCGCGCTTCAGCGTATTCAGCGATTCGAAGTGCGTCGCCCCGCGCCTCGCCCATGCGGGCAGGCGGGGCCGCGCCTCGCCGATCTGCACCAGTTCCGCCATCTCTATTGCTTCTGAACGAACGCGTTCGCGAATCCCAGTCCCTTGAGCCTGGCCTTCGCGTCGGCCACATCCGTTGTCTGATGGTACGGTCCAACCAGCACGCGGAACAACTCCGGCTTCGAACTGTCCGCCAGGATGGCCGGAAGACTCTGCTCCCGCAGTGTCCGGACCAGATTCTGCGCGTCGGCCCGGCGCAAAGCCGTGACCTGCACGTAAGTAGCTCCCGTCTCCGGTTGGGCGATTGCCGCCGCAGCCGGCGCAGCGGCCACCGCTTCTGCCGCTTTGCGTGCAACCGGCGGAGCCGTGTTCACTGGTGCGGGCGCCGCCGCAACTGCCGGTTGCGCCGTCTGCGCTTCCCGTGCCGGCTGAGTATAAGTTTCGGGCGCCTGCCCGGCCGGGTCCGTCGTTGTGGCCACGGGAGCCGCATTGTCCGTCACGGGCGCGGCCGCCGAGGGGCGTGCCGCGTCCGGCGTCCCGCCAGTCGTCCCGTCGAGATTGGCGATCGAACCCTTCGACGCATTGTGGCCAATCATGTAGCCGAGTGCAAAAAACACCCCGCACAGCGCCACCGCCAGAAAGAAGAGGCTGATCAGTTGCTTGTTGCCGAGGACTAATTCTTTTTCGTCGCGTTCCGCCATGCTCTCCTCAGCGTACCTGACTTCGGCCCGCGGAACTCAGCGCACCGGAAAGGATCGGCTGCAGTCCGTCTTATTGCGCCGCGCCCGCCGCGCGAATACCAGTGCCACCGTCAGCGCCGCCACCACCGGCACGCCGGCGCCGCACACCACCGCGCCGTGGAGCGCCATTAGCGACGCACCCCCCGCCGCAAACGCCCACCCCGCCAGCAGGATCGCGGAGGCTCCGGCCACTCCGGGCACCACCATCCCCGGCCGCAGGAATTCGGCCAGTACGGCCAGCGCTCCGCCAGCCAGCAGCACAAACGCCGCATCGGCATTCGCCAGCGCCTCCCGAACCCCGGCGCGCAGCGTCAGGGCGAGAATCACGCTAATGTGAGGTGCAACAGGCAGCATTCCGAATCACCCGATTCGCCAATCATGACGATAATCGCCCCCATAAAACATTTTTTAGCGAATATGTAATCTCGCACCCTTATACTAAAAACGTAAGGTTTTATGGCAAAGAAACAAACTACCATCGAAGAAACTGTGACCGCCAAACCCCGGCGCGTCGCAAAACCCCGGGCCCCCCGCGTGAAAGCAGCCACGCACAGCAAGACCGTCAGTTCCGAAGTACCCGAGGCGATTGCCCCGGTCACCGCAGCGCCGGCCATTGCGGCCGTTGAGCTGGAAAATTCACATGAAACGATTGCCCGCCTCGCCTACGGCTTCTGGGAAGCCCGCGGCCAGCAAAACGGGTCGGCTGTGGATGACTGGTTCCGTGCTGAGAACCTGTATCGCGAGCTGAGCACTTCGCAACACACCGCCTGAACGGCGCGCCGCCGGATGCAAACCGGCGGTGTTCAGACTCACCAGCCCCGGTAATTTACCAGTGCGATTTCGCGTCGCGCGATAACTTCGCGTACAGCTCCGGACGTGAGGGCTCGCGTCTCCGCGTCCTCACGCTCCGGCCGCCACATCAACTCGGTCAGCCCTGTGGGCAGATGCTCCAGCGTTCGGGTCAGTCTCCGCTCATCCATCTCGCCCGCCATCTGAATACCGGCGAAGTGGTCCGTGGAGCGCAGTCCGCTGAGCGCCCGCGCCAGCATCGGCCCCGTGGCGCGCATCCCCATCGCCAGGGCCCCGGCGGTCACGCTCGCCGCCGGGTCCACTGCATAATCGAACGGCCGCCGGACCCACGGAATCCGGAACTCATGCGCAATCCGCACCACCGCGTCCAGCACCGGCGGCAGCAGATGCGTGTGTTGCCGGGTGTCCAGATGCGTCGGCCGGATTCCGGCCCGCGCAATCCGCCGCACCTGCGCCACCATCTCTTCGTACGGGTCGATCCGGCGCAGCCCCAGTGCCACCACAAGTTCCCGCAGCGTCGCCGGCAGCGCGCGCCCATGCTCCCGCAGACTTTCGCCCTGAATCAGCACCAGGTGGCACCCCACGTCCAGCGTCGGCGTCGCCTTCGCCAGTTCCACCGCCTGATCGAACGCCGCGCCATTGCCCGTCAGCGTTGCGGCCGTCACAATCCCGCCGCGGTGCGCCGCCGCGATGCACTGGTTCACCTCGGCCGTGCGGCCGAAGTCGTCGGCATTCACGATCAGCCTGTAGCGTGGCGGCTTCGGCGCCGCACAGCAGCCCATCGCGTCAGAACAGCGCCAGCTTGATGCGCAGGAATTTCTTTGGATTGGTGTGGATGTCCTTCGTCAGCGCCGCGACTTCCTTCGTCGCCGCATTGAGCGAATCGTACAGTTGCGGATTCACCATCAGCTGCCCGAGCGTCCCCTGCCCGGCGTTGATCTTGTCCATCGCGGTGTTGACCTTCTGCGTCACCAGCGTCAGCTGCCGGTAGACTTCGTCGTCGGTCAGCAATTTGCCCGCCGTGCCCTTGCCCGCGTTGAGGTTGTCCACCAGCTTCTTTGCCTCTTCGATGCTGGCCCGCGCTTCGTCATACAGCTTCGGATCGTACAGCAGCTTACCCGCCGTGCCTTTGGCCTGCTGCACGTCGGCCAGCATATCGTCGAGCCGCTGAATCGGCTTCCGGATATCGTTGTAAAGCGTATCGTCGTACAGCAGGTGGCTGATCGTCCCGTTGCTGTTCTTGACGTCCTTCACCAGTTGTTCCACCTCGCCCGCCGTGGCGTTCAGCCGGTCGTACAGCGAATCGTCCTTGATCAGCTTGCCGATATTGCCCTGCCCGCTTTCCACGATCGCCAGCAGTCCGTCCACCCGGCCCACCACGTTCTGCAACTGGCCCAGCAGCCCCGTCGCCTGCGCCAGCAGTTCCGGTATATCCTGCGTGGCGAAACTGGTGACTTCCGCATTCGCTGCCACATGCTTCGGGTGCGTTCCGCGCGTGATGTTGATGTACTTATCGCCCAGCAGATTCGCCGCGCTGATCGCCGCCTTCGAGTCTTCCGGAATCTGATCCAGATACTTCTCCGGCAGCACCATGTCGATCTCCACCGTGCGCTTGGCCTCGCGCGACCCCGACAGCCGGATCGTCCCGATGTGCCCCACCAGAATGCCGTTCAGCCGCACCGGCGCATTGCTTGCCATGCCCGCCGAATCTTCCATATACGTCCGCAGATGCGCTTCCGTCTCGAAGAAGTTGCTCTGCCCCGTAAGCAGGAAAATCAGCACGGCCGCGATCACCATCGCCGCCGACGCCAGTACGCCCGTCCGCAGTTGCGCCCACTTCACCTTGCTCGCCGACGCCATTTACGCCGCTGCCTCCTCTTCCGGGCGCTTCACAAACTTGGCAATGTACGGGTCTCGCGCGGCTTCCAGCTCGGCCTGGCTGCCCTCGAAAATCAAGCGTCCCTCCCGCAGCACCATGAACACCGTATTGGTCCCCTGCTTCCCTGCCGGATCAAGTCTGCCACTGTCCGGATTGTACCGGAAGTTCGCCACCAGGTTCCCGTCCTGATAGCGATGCGTCACCACCAGCGCCGTCGTGTTATCCACATCGCGCTCTTTGATGATGAGCGCCATAATGGTGTGCGCCGTAATCGGATCCAGCCCCGCCGTCGGCGAATCGTAAAGCAACAGCGGCGGCTTGGTCACCACCGCCCGCGCGATCGCCACGCGCCGCCGCATGCCTCCCGAAAGCTCGCTCGGCAGCTTCTCCAGCGTGTGCTCCAGTTCCACGAACCGCAGCGCCTCGCGCACAGCCGGTTCCATCTGCGCGCGCGGCAGCCGGTTCACCCGCTGGTTGAGCAGCGGATACGCCACGTTCTGCGCGATCGTCATCGAATCGAACAGCGCGCTCTCCTGAAACAACATCCCCACGTGCCGCCGGATATCGAACTGCTTCTCTTCCGGCATTCGCGCAATATCCTGCCCGATCAGCCTCACCTGCCCGCCCAGCGGCCGGATCAGCCCGATCGCCGTCTTCAGCAGCACCGTCTTGCCGCTCCCGGCCGCGCCCAGCAGAATTCGCGTCTCGCCCGGACGCACGTCGAACGAAAGGTCGTCGAGCGCATTGGTTTCGTCATCGTCGAACCGCACCGTGACGTTTTCAAATCGCAGCAGACTCGTATCGGCGCTCATGACGATGTCGCGCTCACAAAGATCTTGGTGATGAACAGGTCAACGACGAAAATGACCACGTCGGCCACCACGACCGCCTGCGTCGTTGCCCGTCCCACGCCCTGCGTCCCGCCTTTGGTCCGCAGTCCGTAAAAGCAGCCGATCAGCGAGATCGCAAAGGAGAACACGAACGGCTTCAGCAAACCCTGCGCCACGTCATTCCACACCAGCGCCCGCCACGTCGTCGACCAGTACTGCAGGGAAGGCAATGCGTAAACGTAAACCGCGATCAGCCAGCCGCCCAGCATGCCCACAAAATCGTCGATCACGGTCAGGCACGGCAGCATCAGCGCCGTCGCGATCATGCGCGGCGTCACCAGTTTCTGCAACGGATCGGTACCGAGCGCCCGCATCGCGTCAATCTGCTCGGTCACCTTCATCGACCCCAGTTCGCTCGCCATGCCGGACGAATTCCGCCCCGCCACCATTACCGCCGTCAGCACCGGGCCCAGTTCGCGAACCAGAATGATGGAAACGAATGTGCCGGTCCGCCCCGTCTGCCCGTAATCCTGCAGGCTGCGGCCCATCTGCAGCGCCATCACGGCGCCGGAGAAGAATCCGGTCAGCAGCACAATCGGAATGCTGCCCACCCCGATGGTGTCCATCTGCAGCTTAATGTCGTCCAGATAGTGGGGCTTGCGGAAGACGTTGCGCATCGCCCGGCCCGTCAGCTCGTAAAAGTCCTGAACTGCCTGTATCGGGGCCTTCAGAAGGTCCAGCACGGTGGGTGTCCGAAGCGCTCTTTCTTTGCGGCGGGCCCGAAAAACAGGCCCACGAAGCGATGCTAGCATACAAACACCAGATGAAAGGTTTGACCGACATTCCCGGCATCCTCGTCGGCCACGCCACCGACCTGCAGGCGCTCACCGGCTGTACCGTGATCCTGTGCGGCTCCGGCGCCACCGGCGGCGTCGACGTGCGCGGTTCCGCCACCGGCTCCTGCGAACTCGACGCGCTCAACCCCGGCCACGTGGCCCCGCTCGTCCACGCCATCGTGCTCGCCGGCGGCAGCGCCTTCGGCCTCGAAGCCACCTGCGGCGTGCGCAATCTGCTGGAAAAGCGCGGCATCGGCTTCGATGCCGGCGTCACCAAAGTCCCCATCGTCCCCGGAGCCATTCTCTTCGACCTCGCCATCGGCAGCGCCCACGTCCGGCCTGCCCGCGAGATGGGCGAAAAGGCAGCGCTCGCCGCCACTGCCGACGCAGTCGCCGAAGGTAATGTCGGCGCGGGTACCGGCGCATCGGTCGGCAAGATTCACGGGATGAAACAGGCCATGAAGAGCGGCATCGGCAGCGCTTCCATCACGCTTGGCTCCGGCGTCGTGGTCGCCGCCCTGGTGGCCGTCAATGCGCTGGGCGATGTGATCGATCCCGCGCGCGGGGGCGCCATCGTCGCCGGCGCGCGTAAAGCGCCGCAGAGCCGCGAATTCGCCAACACCACCGCCGAAATGCTGCGCAATCCCGGGGCAACCGCCGCCGCCGGATTCCGCCGCAACACCACCCTCGCCGTGGTGGCGACCAATGCCGCGCTCGACCGCGTTCAGACCAACAAAGTCGCGGCCCTCGCCAGCCTCGGCGTCGCGCGCACCATCACGCCGGTCAACACCATGTCGGATGGCGATATCACGTTCGCGCTTTCCCTCGGCCGCGAACGCGCTTCCGTCGATGAAGTCGGCGTGGGCGCGGCAGAGGTGCTCGCGATGGCCATCCTGCGCGCGGTGCGTGCTGCCAGGTCGGCGGGCGGTCTGCCCGGTCTCGCCGGCTGAGTTAAGCCAGTTGAGTTATGGAAGCCGGGCCCGCCGGATTCCCCGAATCCGTTCGAAGCCCTGATCGAAAGTCGCAATCGCTTCGACCCCGTGATTTTGCATCACCGCGCCATGCAATACGTCGCGCCGGTTCGCGGTGCGGATGCTCCTCCCCCGCCACATGCATAGGGATGCTGGAGTCGATTAAAGACCTTCTCCCGATGAGACCCGTCACCCGCGGCTGCGCGGTCTTCCGGAGCTGCGCGTCAAGTTCCGGTGCAATCGGAACCTGCAGTCGGCTACTCGCACGAGTAATTTAGCGTGCTCGCTGAGTAACGCCTACGTCCGGCCCCGGCCCCGAGGCGTAATCTGAATCAACGGGATCAGCGAGTTCTTCTCTTCCGTCTGCGCCACGCGCGGCCGGTTGGCCAGTTCCAGGTTGAGGCCCTGCACGAACTCTTCCATCTGGTTCTGCATCGCCTCCATGCGCGCCCGCATGTTGAGGATGATCTCCACCCCCGCCAGGTTCACCCCCAGGTCGCGCGTGAGGTGCAGGATCACCTCCAGCCGCTCCAGGTCTTCTTCCGTGTAGAGCCGCGTATTCCCTTCGCTGCGGCTCGGCTTGAGCAGCCCTTCCCGCTCATACAGGCGCAGCGTCTGCGGATGCAGATCGTACTGCTCGGACACCGAAGAAATCATGAACGCGGCGCGCGACTTTTCCCGCGTGGATTTTTCCCGTCCGGCCGCGCGGGGTTCGCCAGTTCCTGACGCAGCCTTCTTGCGCGAAGTCTTCATGACGACGATTCAGCTCCCTCGAAAAGTTCCTTTCGCGGATCCTCGGTATGCAGCTGCGCCAGCTCCCGGAGCAGTTCCTTGGTGCGCTCGTCCTGCACCACCGGCGCCTTCAGTACCACCTGCACAATCTGATCGCCTCGCGTGTTCTTCCGCGCATTGAAGACGCCGCGCTCGCGCAGCCGGAACTTCTGTTCGTTCTGCGTGCCCGGCGGAATCTTCAGCAGCGTGCGGCCGTCAATCGTCGGCACTTCGATCTTGGCTCCGAGCCCCGCCTCCGCCACCGTCACCGGCACCTTGATGCGGATGTTGTCGCCTTCGCGCTCGAACAGCGGATGCTGCTCCACGTGCGTCGTGATATACAGGTCGCCCGGAGCCGCGCCCATTGTTCCGGCATTGCCCTTGCCGGCCACCCGCAGCCGCGAACCGTCGCGCGCCCCGGCCGGAATCCGTACCTCCACCGTCTCGTTGTGCGAGATGCGGCCGTCGCCCCGGCAGGACGGGCACGCGTTCTTCAGCCGTCCCTTGCCGTTGCAGCGCGGGCAAGTGAGATTGAACTTCATATTCCCGGCCATCTGCGTCACATTGCCGCTGCCGGAACACTGCGGGCAGGCGATCGACCCCGCCTCGTTGCCCCCGCTGCCGCGGCACACCGGGCAGCCTTCATACCGCGCAATTTCGATCCGCGCCTGCGTGCCGCGAATGGCCTGCCAGAAACTGATGTGCAGCCCGTATTCGAGATCGGCGCCCTTCTCCGGTTCGCCTTCCTCGTGTCCGCCGCCTTCTCCGCCGCGGAAAAACTGGCTGAAAATATCCTTGAACGATCCGCTTTCCTTGCGCCGCTGCGACTCTTCCTGCGCATTGCGGAACATCTCGGAAAAATCGAAGCCACCAAAATCCACGTTCGGGCGTCCCCGGCCCGCGCCCGGAGCGCCGCCGCCCGCCGCAAAGCCCGAGTCGGAGTAAAAGCCAACGTGGTCGTACATCTCCCGCTTCTTCGGCTCGCTCAGAACGTCATACGCTTCCTGCACATTCTTGAAGCGGTCTTCGGCGGCCTTGTCGCCGGGATTGAGATCGGGATGATACTTGCGGGCGAGCTTGCGGTACGCCTTGCGGATCTCGTCTTCCGAAGCTCCGCGTGCGATTCCCAGCGTCTCGTAATAATCGTGTTTTGGCGGCGAAGGCATAAGTTGGAAAAGGGGCGGGGCGGCGTACTGCCCGCTCCGCCCCGCCCTGGATGAAGTTTACTTCTTGTCGTCGACGTCCACGAACTCGGCGTCCACAACGTCTTCCTTCGGCTTGCTGCCGCCCGCGCCCGCCGATCCCTGTGCGCCGCCCGCGGCACCGGCCGCGGCGCCGTCGCCCGGCTGGCCCGCCGTCGCCTTGTACATCGCTTCGGCCAGCTTGTGGCTTGCCTGCGTGAGCCGGTCGGTCGCCGCGTTGAGCTTCTCCGGGTCGCCCTCGTTGATGCACTTCTTCACATCTTCGATAGCCGCCTCGATGCTCTTCGCGTCTTCGTCGCCGATCTTGTCGCGGTGCTCCTTCAGCGTCTTTTCAACGTTGTAGACCATCGCGTCCGCGCGGTTGCGCGCCTCGATCTGATCCTTCGCCTTGCGGTCGTCGGCCGAGTGCGATTCGGCGTCCTTCGCCATCTTCTCCACTTCATCCTTGGACAGACCGGACGAAGACGTGATGGTGATCTTCTGCTCGTTGTTGGTGGCCTTGTCCTTCGCCGCCACGTTCAGAATGCCGTTGGCGTCGATGTCGAAGGTCACTTCCACCTGCGGCACGCCGCGCGGGGCCGGTGGAATGCCCACCAGCTGGAACACGCCCAGCAGACGGTTGTCTCTCGCCATGGCGCGCTCGCCCTGGAACACTTTGATTTCCACCGAGGTCTGGCTGTCGGCCGCCGTCGAGAAGACCTCGCTCTTTCGCGTCGGAATCGTCGTGTTGCGATCGATCAGCTTGGTAAACACTCCGCCCAGCGTTTCAATGCCGAGCGAAAGCGGAGTCACATCGAGCAGCAGCACGTCTTTCACTTCGCCGCCGAGCACGCCGCCCTGAACCGCCGCGCCAACCGCCACCACTTCGTCCGGGTTCACGCTCTTGTTGGGCTCTTTATTGAAGAGCTCCTTCACGATCTGCTGCACGCGCGGGATGCGCGTCGAACCGCCCACCAGCACCACTTCATCGATCTTGTCCGGCGTCACGCCCGCATCGGCGAGCGCCTGCTTGCACGGACCCACCGAGCGCTGGAAGATGTCTTCGCACATCTGCTCGAAGCGCGAACGCGTCAGCTTCTGCAGCAGGTGCTTGGGACCGGTCGCGTCTGCCGTGATGAACGGCAGATTGATTTCGGTTTCGAGCAGCGTCGAAAGCTCCATCTTGGCCTTTTCCGACGCTTCCTTCAGCCGCTGCAGCGCCATCTGGTCGCGCGAAAGGTCGATGCCCTGTTCTTTTTTGAACTCGGTGACGATCCAGTCCATCACCCGCTGGTCGATGTTGTCGCCGCCAAGATGCGTGTCGCCGTTGGTCGACTTCACTTCCACCACGCCGTCGCCCACCTCCAGCACCGACACGTCGAACGTGCCGCCGCCGAAGTCATACACCGCGATGGTCTCGTTGGTCTTCTTGTCCAGGCCGTACGCGAGCGCCGCCGCCGTCGGCTCGTTGATAATGCGCTTCACGTCGAGGCCCGCAATTTTACCGGCATCCTTGGTCGCCTGGCGCTGCGCGTCGTTGAAGTAGGCCGGAACCGTGATGACCGCCTCGGTCACCTTCTGGCCAAGGTACGCCTCGGCAGCTTCCTTCAGCTTGGTCAGGATCATCGCCGAAATTTCCGGCGGCGAATACATCTTGCCCTGCGCTTCCACCCGGACGTCGCCGTTATCGCCCCGCTGCACTTTGTACGGGACCATCTTCTGCTCTTCGGAGACTTCATCGCCCCGGCGGCCCATGAACCGCTTGATCGAGAAAACAGTATTCTCCGGGTTCGTGATCGCCTGGCGCTTGGCCACCTGGCCCACCAGTCGTTCGCCGGTCTTGGTGAAGGCCACCACCGACGGTGTGGTGCGCGCGCCTTCCTGATTTGCGATCACCGTTGGCTGACCGCCCTCCATAACAGACACCACCGAGTTGGTCGTGCCGAGATCGATGCCGATTATTTTGCCCATTTGAACTCCCTGAGGCTCCTTCGTTCCAGAAACTTGCGGATTTCCGCTCGGCCAGCGCGCCGGGATCTGCCCCACGCATTAGCTCAATCCGATTATGAAATATGAGTGCTGCATTGTCAAGTGTAATGAGCGGGGCCTTCGCTGCGCTCTGCCCGCCGGCTCTGTCTCTGCCGCAACGCACTGAGCCAAATACAGATAGTTATCTTTTAAACACGGTTCGATTGCGCCAAATCACTATATAATCAAAAGCGTGTCAGAAGATTCCGGATGGCAAGTCGGTAGCAACTCCGAACCTCGTCCTGCTGAGCCGGATGCCGCTGGCACGGGTCCCTTCACCCGGCTCGGCCCCTGGCTGGTGGCAGGCTTCGCCATTTTCCTGCTGCTGGCATACATCGGCATCGACCAGCTCGCCCCCGCTGGCAGGAATCTGATCAAAGTAAACGGTGAGGATCCCGTCGCCTATTTCGGCACCACCCACTCCCTGCTCTTCGACCACGATTTCAACCTCACCAACGAATTTGCCCACCTGCCACCGTCCGGCAGATGGTGGACCGCCGACCAGCCGCAGACCGGACTCCCCGGCAGCCCCTGGGGCCTTGGCTATTCTTTCCTCGAAATTCCCCTGCTCGCCCTCGGAACCGGCATCGACGCGCTGGCCGGAAATCCTGCGGACGGCTTCTCTCCGTGGGCGATCTTTTTCTACTGCATCGGAACCGTGATCACCGCCGGACTGGGTCTGATCGTCCTCTTTCCGCTTCTCCGCGATGTGGCGGCGTACTGGAAAATCCAGCCTGCCGACCACCAGTCCGCCTACGCCCTGTTCGTCGTGCCGATTATTTTTTTGGGCTCCAACGTCGGCTATTACGCTTTCTCCCAGATGGCGCACTCCTCGACGTTCCTGTTCGCCACTCTGTTTCTGCTCTGCTGGTGGCGCAGGCGCGATTCGGAAAGCCCCCGCGACTGGCTCGTCCTCGGCCTGATCGGCGGCTTCCTCTCCATCTGCCGCTGGCAGGACGCGCTGCACGTGATTGGGCCCGTGCTCTACGACCTCTTCGGCGGCGGCCTGCTGCGGAAGCGCGCCGCCTGGTGGCGCAGTCGTTTTCTATACGCGGCGGGGCTCGGCATCTGGTGGATTCCTCAGGTACTTCAGTGGAAGGCGATTTACGGAAAGTATCTGACCATCCCGCAGGGCGGCGGATTCTTCGCCTTTCCCCCAACCCACATCCTGCAGCTGCTTTTCTCGACACAATCGGGCTGGTTCAGCTGGACGCCCGTGGTATTTCTCGGCGTCGTTGGCCTCTGTCTCGGCGCATTTCGCGCACCGCGACTCTATTTGCCCTGGCTGATCGTTCTGGCCCTGCAGATTGCCCTCATCGGATCCATTCCTTACTGGGATGGCCTCGGCGCCTTTGGCGCGCGCTATCTGCTTTCCAACGTGCCCATGACGGCGGTCGGATTAATCACCCTCTACGGCCTGTCCGGCGTGTTAGTTCGCCGCGGCCTGTCGGTCGCCTGCCTCGCGTGCTGCGGCTTCACGTTGTTGTTTGCCGTCCAGTTCCGCCTCGACCTGATTCCGCTGCACACGCCTCTCACCTATAAGGAATTCATCTCCGACAAATTCGATATCGGAGCCGCTCGCCAGCGCCGCGCCGCCGTTTTGACCGCGCGTGAACTCATCAACCAGGGAAACCCTCTCGCGGCCGCGGAGGTGCTTGAAGCCGCCCGCCCGCTGGGCGATGACAGGGATGTCGAGCTTATGCTGGAAAGAGCTTACCGGGCCGCTGGCCGCGGAGCGCAAGCCGACGAAGCAAGCGTGCGTCACAGGCTGATACTGGATTCAAGTCTGTTCTAACGGAGTCCGCCATGGACCGTGTACAGCAAGCAGCGCCGGATGACCGGGATATTTCGCCGCCGGTTGACCTCCCCCTCGTGGTCGACCTCGACGGAACGCTGGTCACCACCGACACGCTGTTCGAGAGCGTCCTCTCGCTGGTGCGCAAGGACCCTTCCTGCCTCCTCAGCTTCCCCGGTTGGCTCTCGCGCGGGCGGGCCGCCTTTAAGGCCGAAATCGTCACCCGCTTCCGCCTGCAGGAAGCCACGCTGCCGTGGCGTGCCGACCTCGTGGAATACCTGCGGAAGGAGCGCTCCCGCGGGCGCAAACTCATTCTCGCCACAGCCGCCAATTACCGCATCGCCGACCAGGCCGCCGCCTGCCACGGACTCTTCGACGAAGTTCTCGCCAGCACGGACACCCTGAATCTGAAAGGAACCGTCAAGCGCGACGAACTGGTGAAACGCTTCGGGCTCCGCGGCTTCGATTACGTGGGAGACAGCCATGCGGATATCCCCGTCTGGGCCGCCAGCCGGATCGGCCACGTCGCCGGACCCATGGCGGCGCTGCCGGCCGCTGCTCTCGCCGCCGGGGCGCGGCAGGGAGAAGTGTTTGCCGGCTCCCATCCGGACCTTCGCGTCTGGGTCCGGCAGCTGCGCGTTTATCAGTGGGTCAAGAATGTCCTCGTTTTCGTGCCGGCGTTGCTGAATCACCACGTCGACGGGCCCATCCTGCGCTCTCTGGCGCTGACGTTTTTCGGATTTTCCTTCATCGCGTCGGCGACCTATATCGCCAACGACCTGTTTGATCTGGAAGCCGACCGGAGCCATCCGCTGAAGCGCAAAAGACCGCTGGCCAGCGGAGAAATTTCCATCCTCCGGGCCATCGCCATTTCCGCTTGCCTGCTGGCCACCGGATTTCTGCTCGGCATAGCGGATGGCGCATCCCTGACCTTTTCTTTGGCCGCCTATCTGCTCCTCACCGGTTTGTACAGCCTTGTCCTGAAAGGGAAGCCGATCGTTGACGTTGTGGTCCTGGCGGCTTTGTATACGCTGCGGGTCTATGCGGGCGGACTTGTTTCGCGGGCGTACGTTTCTCCCTGGCTCTTCCAGTTCTCCATCTTTCTGTTTCTCAGTCTGGCGTTCATGAAGCGCTACTCCGAATTGCTGAAGCACCGTCGCCGGATTCAGGCGGCAACTTCCGCCCGCAGCTACCGGCTGCGCGATCTGCATATCGTCAGCCAGGCGGGCGTCGGTTCCGGACTCGTCGCCGGAATGGTCCTCGCGCTTTACGTGAACGGGCAGGAGGTCGCAAGGCTTTACCGGCGCCCGCAGGCGCTTTGGGTGGTGTGCCCGTTGTTCCTTTACTGGATGATCCGCGCGTGGCTGGTAACTCATCGCGGCAATATGCAGGAGGATCCCATCCTTTTTGCCTTCCGGGACAAGGTCAGCTACATCGTCGGCATTCTGATCGTCGTCGCCGTGCTGGTCGGGCTGATGCCAAACGGAGCGCCGCTTGTTCACTGACGTCCGGAACTGGGCCCGGTTTCCCCGTTCGCGTTCCATTCTCGTTCCCGTAAATTCGCGCGATCAGGAGATCCCGTTCGACAGCCTGGGCGTCTCCTTTCTCCCGCACGGTATGGGGCGCAGCCTCGGCGACTCCTGCCTCAACGACGGTAACGCGCTGCTGATGACCCGCGGCCTCGACCGCATCGTGGAATTCGATCCCGCCACGGGCCGCCTGATTGCCGAGTCCGGCGTGACCTTCGACGCCATCCTGCGCCGCGCTCTCCCGCATGGCTGGTTTCTGCCCGTTACTCCCGGCACTCGCTACGTCAGCCTCGGCGGGGCCGTCGGAAACGACGTCCACGGCAAGAACCATCACTGCGCGGGAACCTTCGGCAGCCATGTCATCCGGTTCGGTCTGCGCCGCAGCGATGGCTCTCGTCTGATTTGTTCGCAGGAGGAGAACGCCGGATGGTTTCGCGCCACCATCGGCGGACTGGGCCTCACGGGCCTCATCGAATGGGTGGAAGTGCAACTGAAGCCGGTCGCCAACAGTCTTGTCGACAGCGAGACGATTCGTTATCGCGATCTCAGCGAGTTTTATGCGCTGAGCGAAGAGTCGGTGCGCGGCTACGAGTACGCCGTTGCGTGGGTCGATACGCTGTCCCCGCGCGGGCTTGGCCGCGGCCTGTTCATGCGGGGCAACCACAACGCCGACCCCGGCGAGAAGCGCCGCCTGATTCCGGCAAAGGCCCGCGTCGCCGTCCCCGGCGGTCTGCCGTTCAGCCTGCTCAACCGGACAACGCTCAAGGTCTTCAACAACGTGTTCTATTCGGCGCGGCCTGCGCGGCAGACGGCGAAAGTTCAGCTCGCGCCGTTCTTCTGGCCGCTCGATTCCATTGGAGCCTATCACCGGATTTACGGACCCGGCGGAATGATCCAGTGGCAGGCGCTGATTCCGTCGCGCGAGGCGGTTCGTGAAGTGCTGGCCGCTTCAGCCGGCATCGGCGGATCGTTCCTGACGGTCATGAAAGTGATGGGCGACCAGCCGCCGGCCGGGCTGCTTTCCTTCTCCGGCGCCGGCATCACCATCGCTCTCGACTTTCCTTACAGCCGCAAAGTTCTGGAGATGCTTCCCCGCCTGGACGACATTGTGGCGGCCGACCGAGGACGTCTGTATCCGGCCAAGGATGCCCGCATGTCGGGCGAGAACTTCCGCCGTTATTTTCCGAACTGGCGCGACATGCTGCCGTACGTCGATCCGCGTTTCAGTTCGTCGTTCTGGCGCCGAGTGACCGGGTAGAGCGCAGCGCCCTTACTTGCGGACGAACACGCTGAAGTAGTGCAGCCCCCGGCCGAGCAACTGGTTGAAGACGACGGGATACACGTCGACCGACGTGCGTTCCTCCACGACTTCCGTGGCAACGTGCCCGAGCATGTCGCGCCACTCCCGCAGGTCGTTGTAGCGGTACGTGCACGGCACTTTGTAGCCGGCATTGGCGGCCCAGTCGAGCAGGCTGATTCGCTGCTGTGCGAGCAGCCCCTCGCGCAGATGATCCTTGATGATGACGCGGTTTTTCGAAACCCGTGCCGCTTCGCGGAGCAGACGGAGCTGGTCGTCGTCGTGATGCAGCACATCGGCCAGAATCACGGCGTCAAAAGTATGGTCCGGCCACGGCATCCGGGTGCCTTCGTAGGCGGTCACGGGAATGAGTTCGTTGCCGCGCCGCACGCTCTCGACGCCTTCCACGCGCACGCCGGGAGCCGCTTTCATCAGTGCTTCTCCCAGGTGGCCGAAGCCGCAGCCCACATCCAGAACTCTGGCGCCAGGGCCGAGGTGCGGGGTGATGAGACGAACCAGCACCTGCTGACGATGCTCGTAAATCGGTTTGTGCAGCGTCCGAAGCAGTGGGCGAATCATCTACATAGTCAGGTTAACAGGAATGAGGCACCTGCAGTTGCTCTGGTGTCGAGCCTGATGTCGAGCCTGGTGTCGAGCCGGGCGTCGCGGCAGAGCGGTGGGCGCCGCGCCGTCGCGATCGGAGCGGAAGCTGTAGAATCGCGAAGTGGGGGAAAGCAGTTCATTGGCGCGCGGGAAATTCCTGAGACTCTTCATTGGCAATATGGCGTCGGGCAAGACGCGGCATCTGCTCACGGAGATCGATACGCTGCGGAGGTATGGCAATAAGCGCATTGCCGTCTTCAAGCCGCGCACCGACACGCGCAGCGGCGCCAGCTGTATTAAGAGCCGCAAGGGCGATGAAGACGCGGCCGAAGATATTTCGGCCACCAGCCCCAGCGAGATGTTCGCCATCCTGCGGGCGAAGGAAGCGGCGGCGGGTTGCCGGTACGAGGTGATCGCGTTCGACGAAGTCCAGTTCTTCCCGCGCGATTCGGGTTTCTTCCAGATCGTGAAGCATCTTCTCGATCACGGGTACGATGTGCTGGCGTCGGGCCTTGCCTTCGATTTCCGCGGCGAACCGTTCGGCTCGACGCCGGACCTGACGGTGCTCGCCGAAGACCGCTGCATGTGGCTCACCGCGTACTGCACCAAATGCGGCGCGCGCGCGCTTTTTCCGCAGCGGATTATCGACGGCGAACCGGCTCCCTATGACAGCCCGCAGATCCTGGTGGGCGGGGATGAAACCTACGAGCCGAGGTGCGAAGAACACTTCGTGTTGCCAGGCCGTCCCCTCACGGGCCACTAAACGGATATACTCGGCCCATGGCGGCGGCGCGAGAGCCACTGAGCAAAGGGCCGGAGATCGTCGATCTCCGCCGCGTGAACGGGCGTCAGCTGGAACCGTTACTCCTTGAAGAAACCACGGAGTGGCAACGGGAGCTGGACTGGGACTTCGGGCGTTCGGCCGAACTGGTCCGGCAGTATGCCGACTCGGGGGGGCTGAGCGGCGTGGCGCTGCTGAGCCGCGGCGAAGTAGCCGGATACGGATACTGCGTTCTGGAAGATCACAAGGGCCTGGTGGGCGATCTGTACCTTCGGCCGCCATGGCGCACTCCCGAGAACGAAGCCCGGCTTCTGACACTGCTGATGGAGGCGCTGGACGGGACGAGGCAGGTCCGTCGCATTGAGAGCCAGTTGATGCTGTTCGGGACCGAGGCCGCGCATATGCTGGAGCGCAGCCACGACGTTCGGCTTTACCATCGGGTGCTGATGGCGCTCGACGCGACAAAGCCGATGCCGAACGGCGTGAAGCGAGCGGCCGGGCTGCCGCCGCGCTTCCGGATCGAGCCGTGGGCCGATTACCAGCACCAGCACGCCAGCGCGATCATCGCCGAGGCGTACCGGGGGCACGTGGACAGCGAGATCAACGATCAGTACCGGACGCAGAGCGGGGCGCAGCGATTCCTTTACAACATCGTGCAGTATCCAGGGTGCGGCAGCTTTTACCGGGAGGCGTCGCAGGTAGCGTACGACCGGACCACGCGGGCGCCGGTGGGCGTGGTGCTGACGAGCGTGGTGGGGCGAGACACCGGTCACGTCACGCAGTTGTGCATTGCGCCTTCGGCGCAGGGGCACGGCGTGGGGCGGGCGCTGCTGGAACGGGCGGTGTCCGGGTTGCGCGCGTGCGGGCTGAAGCGGGTGAGCCTGACGGTGACGCTGGCGAACCGGATGGCGCATCAGCTTTACGAGAGATGCGGGTTCAGAGAGGTGCGGAGGTTTCCGGCGTGCGTTTGGGAGCGGTAAACGGCGGCGACTCGCTACCTGAGCCGGGGAGCCGGCAAGCTGCCTGAGTCGGGGAGCCGGCAAGCTGCCTGAGTCGGGGAGCCCTCCTCCGAAGGCTCCCGCCCATGAGAACCGCGCTACAGCGTTGCTCCCCGCCCAGGACATGTGCCTGGCCCGGAGCGCTGTGTCGCGAAATCCGGCCTGATCCGACTTAGCTCAGGCCACAAACCGATAAGCGGCATATCCCAGCAGAGCTCCCATTCCGGAACCCACGATGATGTCGCTCAGAAAGTGCATGCCCACGATGACGCGGGAGATGGCGACGTTGGCCGCCAGTACAAGAAGAATCGGCAGAATCTCGGGATAAAAAGAGCCCAGGGAGAGGGCTACGGCAAACGCCGTTGTGGAATGGCCCGAGGGGAACGAGAAACGGTCGCGCGTTACGATGTGGGCCCAGCAGTGGGGCTCGATGTCGCGCGGGCGCGTGCGGCCGACGACGCGCTTGATTTTATGAAAGATCACGATGCCGGCGCTAACGGCCAGAGCACCAGCGCCGATGGCTTCGTAGCGAAGCGGCGCGGAAGAACAGAGAATGGCAATACCGAGCATGCCCCAGAGCCAGCCATCGCCGGCGCGGGTGGCGAGCATCATCCAGGTGCGAACCCAGCGGGGGGCTCTCCAGCGGTTGACGCGCCGCATGAGCAGATAATCCGGACGAGAGATGGCGCTTAGTGCTCTGGCTGTCATTGCGCTTTCTCCTCCTCTTCCATTGTCTGCTAAACAGCTGGCTGAGTCGACATTTCGCCGGTACTACAGCCGCCTGATACGTTTTTAACCCGCTGCAGTTACAAAGACGTGAGTTTCCGGAAAAACAATGATGAACCTCCGGAAAAGTTCACATACGCCCACGAACAAGTACGGTGCGGCACAGTGCGGAACCGCACACATGTGCCGATCCTCACAGGCTGCCTCACCTATTGCGCCATTTCGGGAGCGACGGCATCCGGCTGGGGCGGGAAGTGACGCGGTCCCCACTTCCAGATGAAGGCGATCTCCCGCAGGTAGTTCCCCAGGGTAACGACGGGGGCGGCGGCGAACAGGGCCGAGGCGAGCAGCATCCAGGGCTTCGCCTGAATCAGAGAACCGCCGATGCCCCAGACGGCGGCGGTGAGCTTCCAGTAATCGCCGTGCTCGCCCATGGCGACCGCCTGGCCGCGGCGGAGGCCGGCGAGAAAATCTTCGGCGCTGCGGGCGCCGCGCACTTCGGTAAATGTTTTGCCGACGCCGGTCAGAGTATGGGCGTCGCTGCCGCCGGTGACGGGCTTGCCGTAGCGGCTGGCGAACTGTTGCGCCATACGGTTGGCGCGCTTCAGCATGCAGCCGTTGAGAGCTTCGACGCCGTGGAAGTCGCGGGCGAAGCGTTCGAAGTCGTCATCGGTACGCTTGCCGGTCAGGCTGGAGTAGACGTGATTGACGGTGAGAAACAGATCGTTCTCGTTCACGTAGGCCAGCAGGCTTTCCAGATCGTGGCGGCGGCGCTGGAGCTCTTCGTGGTCGCGCTCGCGCATGCCGTAAACGCCGGCGTGCATTTCGGTGCCGCTGGGCATGGTGCAGGTGACTTCCTCGCTGAGGAAGAAGCCGGGCATGCCGCCCAGTTCGGCGACGGCTCCGATGGAGTCGTGATCGGTGACGGTGACCAGGTCCATGCCGCGCTGTTTCAGCGTGTCGTACAGGGCGCGGGGCTGGTTATAAGATTCGAGACAAATGCGCGACATGACGGGCACGGTACACATGCCGGAGTGACGCGTATGGACGTGGAGGTCGCACCTCATGCCTCCTTTGTCGTACGCGGGCCGTTACAGTATCGTGAGCGCATGGCGAAACAATGATGAAGCGAATTGTTTCTGCGACGTTACTTGTGCCGCGAAACGGCGGCGAAACGCGGCGGCGCTAGACTTGAGGCGATGGAATCTTCACCGGACTCACGGGGGCAGGCGCGACGGCGGGCGTGGTCGTGGATTGTGCTGGCCGCGGCGGCGGCGCTGGCGTGGTGGATCTGGCCGAAGGCACTGCATACGACGGCGACGGCGATTCTGGAATCGAAAGAGATTAAAGCCGGCAATGGCGCGCCGGATTTCACGCTGAAGAACGCGCGCGGGGAGGCGGTGAGTCTGGAAAGTTACCGCGGCAAGGTGGTGCTGCTGAATTTCTGGGCGACGTGGTGCGGGCCGTGCAAGACGGAGATTCCGTGGTTCATCGATCTGCAAAACAGATACGGCGCGAGGGAGTTCACCGTGCTGGGCGTTTCGATGGACGAAGACGGCTGGAAGGCGGTGAAGCCGTATGTGGCGGCGCACGGGATGAATTATCCGGTGCTGCTGGGCGATGAGAAAGTGAACCAGCTGTTCGGCGGCATTGAGGCGCTGCCGACGACGATGATTGTGGACAGGGACGGGAAGTTCGCGTACATCCACTACGGACTGGTGAGCGAGGCGCAGTACGAACGCGAGATTCAGGATGCCATATGCGGGGGCTGCAATAAAGTAACCGAACCGGAAGCGGAAACGAAGCAGTACGAACTGCACGGGGTGGTGCGGAAGGTGGATGCGAAAGAGGCGACGGCGACCATCGACGGCGAGGCGGTGAAGGGATGGATGGCGGCGATGACGATGGAGTATCCGGTACGCGACAAGGCCGAACTGGGGCGGCTGCGCGAGGGGGAGAAGGTAGCGGCGAAGGTGTACGTTGCCGGCGACCGGTATTGGGTGGCGGAGATTCGCGAAGAAAAGTAGCGGGGGGACACGTGTGGCGTGCCCGGTTGCGGCGGCGCTTGCGGCGAGGGGCCGGAGCATGGGGAAGCGGGGTCAGGCGGCCATATTTTCGGGCGTCGTGACGGCTGATGCGGGCGACGGCGCGGGTTCGGCGGGGGCGTTCGCAAAATCAAAGCCAATTTTGGCGGGCGGGGCTGCGGCTTCAACGATTTGCGGATTGTTTAGGGGGCTGGCTTGCGGGTTGTTT